>ERZ1292633.352-Hain-H41-02um-R1-352-length-57068-cov-42_pt1 | contig 40697 bp, 34 predicted proteins | sample MGYA00564406_ERZ1292633 | MGnify/ENA primary metagenome ERZ1292633 (study PRJEB36523, sample SAMEA6512639) | groundwater metagenome | collected 2019-01-08 | study: AquaDiva: Metagenomics assemblies of 32 groundwater samples | reverse complement strand
TCAAAACAAGAGGTTTCAAATTTATCTACTTTAGGCAATGCCTTTGAAACAGCCAATTTAAGTGCATCTAAATCCTGAAATACCAGATAATCGGCACCAATTTCTTGGCAGATCTCATCCGTACTGCGGTCTGTTGCGATCAATTCCTGCCTTGTCGGCATATCGATTCCATACACATTAGGAAATCTAACCGGTGGCGCCGCAGAAGCAAAATAGATTTTGTTAGCACCCGCTTCCCTGCCCATCTGCACAATTTCACGGCTAGTCGTCCCACGCACAATAGAATCATCAACCAGCAGAACATTTTTCCCACGAAATTCCACACTAATTGCATTAAGTTTTTGTTTGACAGATTTACGGCGTAATTGCTGACCGGGCATGATGAAAGTTCGCCCGACATAACGATTCTTTACAAACCCTTCGCGAAAGTTAACACCCAATTGATAAGCCAGCTGTAATGCACTCGGACGACTGGAATCCGGTATTGGGATCACTACATCAATATCCAAATGGTGCATGGATTTCTTAATTTTCTCAGCCAGATGCTCCCCCATATTCAATCGTGTCTCATACACTGAAATACCATCCATCACGGAATCGGGGCGCGCCATATAAACATATTCGAATATGCAGGGATTCGAAGAATACTCCATCGCGCATTGTTTACTATAAAAATTACCACCTTCATCAATAAAAATTGCCTCTCCCGGTTTAACGTCTCGAATCAGCTTAAAACCAAGTGTATCTAATGCGGCACTTTCTGATGACACCAAAAATTCTGTTCCCAATTCATTTTCTATCGAGCCAAAAACCAGTGGCCTGATACCAAATGGGTCTCGAAACGCCAGTAATCCATACCCTGCAATCATGGCGACTACGGCATACGCACCTCGACAGCGTTTATGCACGCCCGCTACAGCAGCAAAAATAGTTTCAGGATCCAATTGATAATTACGCGTACTCGCCTGTAATTCATGCGCTAAAACATTGAGTAACACTTCAGAATCGGAATTGGTATTGACATGACGCAGATCGGCCCGGAATAACTCTTCGTTCAACTCCACTGCATTCGTGAGATTTCCATTGTGACCTAAAACTACACCAAATGGCGAGTTGACATAGAATGGTTGCGCTTCGGCTGATGAACTTGCAGACCCGGCTGTCGGATAGCGCACATGACCAATTCCCATATTACCAACGAGGGCACGCATATTCCGGGTACGAAATACATCTCGCACCATACCAAGACCTTTATGCATATGAAAGGTATTGTGTTGCGCTGTAACAATACCACTCGCATCTTGTCCACGATGCTGTAGTGTTAGCAATCCATCATAGAGCAATTGATTAACAGGTGATTGCGCAACCACACCCAAAATTCCGCACATAAAGAAACCTCATTCGTTTCGCTTACTTGCACTAGTCAATAACAAAATTACCAAAAAAGTACAAATAAATTTTAAAAATCAACAACTCTCTTTTCTATCAAAATTAATATGTTTTGCTAGATCTTCTGGCAACCAAGTCACAACCCAACTTGCCACCATTTCTAATGGCATACTGAAATAGGCCTGTTGCCAAAACGATTGAGTCGGAATCTTTGTCAATCCAGCTATGATCACAATGACAGTCACGATAATCAATGCCCTTAAAAAACCAAACAGAGAACCGAATAGTCGATCAATAAATCCCAATCCGATATTTTTGATCAAAGCAGTCAGTAACATCGTAAGTAATGCAGTATTCACTAATACCGTGAGAAATACCAGCACAAAAGTAACTAAAAACCGCAATGTCTCACCTACTACAGCATCTGGAAGAAACTGTACAAAATAGGATGTATACGCACCTGCTACAACAAATGCCGCAACCCAGCCGGCAATTGACAGCACCTCACGAACGAATCCTCGGGTGATGCCTAAAATAACCGATACAAAAAAAATAACGCAAACAACATAGTCAAAAACAGTCATTGCCAAGAAATCGTTCTCGTATATCAAAATCCTATGTTTCTAACAACAAATGCTTAAATGCCAATAATCACTTCATTATTTGGAAGTGATCACACCATCAAAACCCAATTTGTTCAGTTTCTTTAATTCATTCTCAGCAACACTTCTTGAAGCTAACGGTCCAATCCGTACGCGAGTCACTTCGCCGCTACTGGTTTTAACAACCTCTGTGTAAGCTCGGAAACCACTCATAATCAAATTTTCTAATTGCTGTTTAGCTTTTGATTGATCAGAAAAAGCCCCCAACTGTATCACTACACCCCCTTTAGGAATTTCAGTCGTACCAATGACATCGCCAGTAGTATTGGCAGTAGTATTTGAGTGATTTGCCGCGCTATTTGAAATATGGATTGTGGAGGCTGCCGAAGATTTTGCTTCCATTACAACCGTTACACGCTTAGCATCTATTTTTGGCTTGATACCAGGTATAGGAAGACGTTTTTGCTCGTCATGAATTGCTTCAAAATCGTCTACGAATGAAGTATTCTTTTTGCTCGCATCATGAGTAGGAATTGAATCAGGAAGCTGATTTGCTTTTTGAGTCAGATCACTCGATGAAACAGGTTGTTTAGGCAAATGAATTTGAACATTGCTGTTATCCCTCTCTGCATCAGGCAAATTAATGACGACTTCCTGCTGTCCATTACCTATTTTGGGCTCATCAAAAATAGCCGGCAGCACGATGATCGAAACTATCACCAAAACAATCGCCCCAACCAGTCGCCTTCTTGCGCGTTTTCGCAGCAATAACTCTTCTTCACTAATATTTTTGTTCATTTATAATCCAATGAAAATATCTTTCAAAGCGTCTTCCAGTGCCTCAGTACATCACCCACCGTATAGAAGGATCCAAACACACAAATTCTATCATTTTTAGTCGCTTGTCCACAGGCAAAAACGAACGCATCAATCACATTCAAAAATGACAAGACAACATTTTTGTCAGTGCTAATACCGGCATCATATAGTTGGCTACAAATATAATCCGTCGTTGCTGCACGTTCGGAATGAACGGATGAAACCAGCCAGACATCAACCTGCTGTTTTATTTGTGAAACGACACCCGATATATCTTTATCTGCAAACATGGCAAAAACCGCATAGGTTTTTCCAGTCGGTTTAGTTGCTACCAAGTTATCCGATAGCACCGCAGCCGCAGCCGGATTATGCGCCACATCGAGAATAATCATCGGATGTGTAGATATGACTTGAAATCTTCCCGGTATGACAGCCTCATTCAATCCATCGCGAATATTTTGCATCGTCACCGGCAGTACGGTTTGAAGCGTATCCAAGGCAGCCAAGCAAGTACTAGCATTTTGTAATTGCTTCTGACCCCGAAGTGCAGGAAAAGGAAGAGAATACCGACAATCTTTTGGCCCCCAATAATCCCATTGCGACGATTTATCAACATAACCGAATTGTTTATTCAGCAACAACAAATCAGGATCGATTTGGTTGATTTGTTGCCATACTATACTTGGCAAATCGGTCTCAGCACAAATCGCAGGCTTTCCGTTTCTAAAGATAGCGATCTTTTCACAACCTATTTTTTCACGGCTATCACCGAGATACTCCATATGATCAAAATCGATACTCGTTACAATAGAACAATCTGGAGAAAATACATTAACTGCATCCAAGCGGCCACCTAATCCAATCTCTAAAATTGCTACCTCTACCTCGGATCGAATAAACCAATCCATTGCCGCTAGGGTACCAAATTCAAAAAAGGTCAGTGATGCCTGACAAGCTTCTCTAGCTTCATTGATGCGCCCAAATACTCGACATAAGCTTTCATCATCAACTTCTACTTTGTTGATGCGCATTCGTTCGTTATACCGTAACAAATGAGGTGAAGTATAGCATCCGACGCGATAACCCGCTCTCGTTAGGATAGCTTCAAGTATGACGCATACTGAGCCTTTACCGTTTGTACCGGCGACGATAATGAGAGGGAATTTAGGATTTAAACTGAGTTGTTCTTTAACGCGACTAACCCGCTCCAAACCCATATCAATCATTTTTGGATGAATAGCCTCAAGATAGGCTAACCAATCAGACAATGAGCGCAATGAAGAATGGATGTCTGAACTCCTGGCCAATCAATACAGATTATAATCACTAAAAAACATTTAGTTAGCTCACAGAATCGGACCAGCGCATCAATTGTATACATAAATTGGCGATTTTTTCGCGCATTTGCCGACGATCAACAATCATATCAATTGCACCGTGTTCCAATAAAAATTCTGAGCGCTGAAAACCTTCTGGAAGCGTCTGACGAACCGTTTGCTCGATTACGCGCGGCCCTGCAAAACCGATCAATGCACCAGGCTCAGCTATCACGATATCGCCGATAAAAGCAAAACTAGCTGAAACACCGCCCATAGTAGGATCTGTCAGAACAGAGATAAAAGGCAACTTACGATGACTTAAACGCGTTAAAGCTGCAGATGTTTTTGCCATCTGCATCAGTGAAAACAAACCCTCCTGCATACGAGCGCCGCCGCTGGCACTAAAACATACAAAAGGCATATGCTGATCAATACACGCTTGTATACCTCTAACAAAGCGCTCGCCCACCACTGAGCCCATCGATCCGCCCATAAAACCAAATTCAAACACAGCCGCAACAATCGGAAGATCTTTAATTTTTCCTTGCATGACCACCAAGGAATCATTCTCGTCAGTACTTTCTTTCGCTTGCGTTAAACGATCAACATACCGCTTGCTATCTTTAAACTTCAGCGCATCAATGGCAATCACTTCAGCACCGATTTCTATACGATGATCAGGATCCAATAACCAATCAATTCGGTTACGCGCAGAAATACGATTATGGTAACCACACCTCGGACAAACGTTCAGATTCTTTGCAAGATCCGAATAGTAAAGCACGGCCTCACAATTTTTACATTTACTCCACAAACCTTCCGGTACAATTTTCTTTTCACCGGTACCCTTTTTCTTGATTTTGGGTGGAATTATTTTTTGAAACCAACTCATACGTATGTTATGCGGAAAAATTCATTTATCATTCTGTTAATGTTCGTCCATCGCCTTGCGAAAACTCGTCAGCAGTAACCCTACTTTTGCTAATAAGTTGTCTTGCTTCGCATGCTCAATTTCTTCAATAATTCGACTCCCTATCACCACCGCATCAGCCAAGTTAGCTACAGCCCGAGCCGTAGCACCATCGCGTATACCAAACCCAACACCAATAGGAATCGCAATATGTCGCCGTAATTCTTTCAACATCATGTTTACATTCTCAAGATCGAGATGCGATGCACCGGTCACACCTTTTAATGAAACATAATATACATAGCCCTTGGCGAGTTTAGCCACATGCTCAATCCGCGATTTCGGTGTAGTTGGAGATAACAAGAATATGGCATCGATGCCATATTCATTAAGGCATTCTACCCACTCTCTTGACTCTTCCGGAGGATAGTCCACAATCAATATTCCATCAACACCGCAATTTTTTGCTTTGTTTGCAAAAGCCTCGTACCCCAATGCTTCGACTGGATTGGCGTAACCCATCAGAACGACTGGTGTATTAACATCTATTTTTCTAAATTCCCCAACAAGATCTAGCACCTTATTAAGGCTAACCTGGTGTTTCAAAGCACGCTCAGTCGATCTTTGTATTGTTGGGCCATCTGCCATAGGATCGGAAAAAGGAACCCCCAGTTCAATGATATCAGCACCCGATTGCACCAATTGATGCATCAGTTGGATGGTCACTTCAGGATATGGATCGCCTGCAGTGATAAATGGAATAAGTGCCTTGCGATTTTGCTTCTTCAGATTTGCAAATGTTTGAGCAATTCGATTCATAATCTTATAAAACCTAAAGCGACAAACCAGACATTTGTGCCACGGTTGCCATGTCTTTATCACCACGCCCGGATAAATTCACCAATAATAATTGGCCCTTAGGTAGAGTTGGTGCATATTTAGCTGCGTAAGCCAGTGCATGGCTTGATTCTAACGCAGGCATAATACCTTCATATCGGCATAAATCATGGAAGGCCTGCAATGCTTCATTATCTGTAATTGCAACATATTCTGCTCTTCCACAATCTTTAAGCCAAGCATGCTCCGGCCCAACGCCAGGATAATCCAACCCAGCCGATATTGAATGTGTTTCGACAATTTGACCGTTCTCATCCTGAATAAGATAAGTGCGGTTCCCATGCAATACACCAGGTCTTCCTGTAGACAAAGTAGCAGCATGTTGTTGGGTCTCAATACCTTTGCCTGCGGCTTCAACGCCAATCAAGCGAACACCGCTATCATCAATATAAGGATAAAACAAACCAATCGCATTAGATCCACCACCAACACAGGCAATCAGCGCATCGGGTTGACGACCGAAAAACTCTTGCATCTGTGTCTTAGCTTCTATGCCGATAATCGCCTGAAAATCCCTTACCATCATCGGATAAGGATGGGGGCCGGCTACCGTACCAATGATATAAAAGGTATTTTCAACATTAGTCACCCAGTCTCGCATCGCCTCGTTCAGTGCATCTTTCAATGTGCGAGATCCAGACTCAACAGGTACGACCGTAGCACCCAGAAGTTTCATACGATACACATTGGTTGCTTGCCGTTTCACGTCCTCAGATCCCATATATACGACACACTCCATGCCATATCGTGCAGCCACAGTAGCGCTCGCCACACCATGCTGGCCTGCTCCCGTTTCCGCAATTACCCTTTTTTTACCTAAACGCCGCGCTAACAGAGCCTGACCAACAGTATTATTGATTTTATGCGCTCCAGTATGGTTTAAATCCTCCCGCTTCAATAGGATTTGGGCACCACCTAAATGCTCTGACCATCTTTTCGCGTGATAAATCGGACTTGGCCTACCAACATAATGTTTTAATTCATAAGAAAACTCGGCCTGAAATTCAGGATCGGTACGATAGTATTCATATTTCTGGCGCAAATCTTCTAACGCTGAAATCAATGTTTCAGCCACAAAAATTCCACCATAGGGACCAAAATGGCCGTCCCGCCCAGGAAGATCATAAGCACTCACTATCGTTTAACCCCTTGCATAAAAGCAAAAATTTTTTCTTCGTTTTTAATTCCTTTAGAAACTTCTACCCCACTGGAAACATCAACAGCCCAAGGCCGCGTTTCCCGAATGGCATTTGACACATTTTGCGGGTTTAGCCCCCCCGAAAGTATCAATGGCAATGGCAATTGTTGCGGGATAAGATTCCAATCAAAAGTATGCCCCGTCCCTCCGGGTATGCCGGGTGTATACGTATCGACAAGCAGACCTTTGGCAGTCTTATATTGCTGCGCATATTGTAGCAAATCCGTATCTTCTTTAATCCTTATTGCTTTGATATAAGGCACAGAGAATTGTGCACAAAACTCGGGCGATTCATTACCATGAAACTGCAACAGATTTAACTTAACCGTTTTTATGGTTTGCTCAACCCAGGACACATCCGGATCAACATAAACACCGACAACAGTGACAAAAGAAGGTACTCGACAAGCAATAGAGTAGGCTGAATCAGTATTAATATAACGAGAGCTTTTCGGCCAGAACACAAAACCAATCGCATCTACGCCAGCCTTAACGGCTGACATAGCATCTTCATAGCGAGTAATCCCGCATACTTTTACACGTACCGACATAATATTACTGATTATATAGTATCTCAGGCACTAAAGGCATCACAGAGAAATCCGGTAGTGCCCATTGATTGGGATAAGACACTTTTGCCAGATATAAACCCGCTGGTGAAAATGTTGGCGCTGCTAGCATACGGTTGCCGCCTTGTAATAAGTCTTGCATCCATTCTGGTGGATATTTGCCTTTACCGATGTATACCAGATTACCGATAATATTTCTGACCATATGTTGCAAAAATGCATTCGCACGCAAATCAAAAATGATTAAATTACCGTAGCGTTGTATTTGTAAGTGTGTAATGGTTCGTATGGGAGACTTTGCTTGACATTCAGCTGCCCGGAAAGAAGAAAAATCATGTTCACCCAGCAGCAGGTTTCCTGCAATTTGCATTTTCTCCAATGTCAACGCTTGATGAAACCACCCTACCTTTCCTACCTGCAATCCTGGGCGTGTGGGTTGATTCAGAAGCAAATAAAGGTAACGCCGCTCAAGTGCACTGTATCTTGCGTGGAAATCTGGTAAAACCTCAATTGCCCAACGAATTGCGATGTCATTCGGTAATTTTGCATTCACTCCGCGTATCCACGCATTAATAGGACGCTTCGATTCAGTATCGAAGTGCACAACCTGGTAGAGTGCATGCACACCTGCATCAGTACGACCTGCTGTAGTAACACGGATTTTTTCTTGCGCAATTAATGATAAAGCAATCTCAAGAGCATCCTGAATTGCACAGCTCCCAGGTTGGCTCTGCCAACCACAATAACGACTTCCGTCATACTCCAATACTAAAACGATCCGCACGAACCGACACTACTTCTGTTGCGTATTTTGATAAAAACTCTTAATCATCAATACCAGATTATTACAAGCTTTTCATTAACTTTTTAGCGGCTCTTTTTTGTTTTGCATCTCCATCGCGAATAACTTCCTCCAACATTTCTTTAGCACCTTCTTTATCATCCATCTCTTGATACGCTTTTGCCAAATCAAGCTTAGTTTCAACTTCTTGCCATTGCTCACTATTCTCGCTTGAATCTGATTCCTGATCTTTTTGAACAACAGAGTCAGCACTTTCAATATCCAAATTTATGCTTTCTAAACCCAATTCAGGAACAATCGGAATGATTTTTGAAGTAGCATCTACTTCATCAGAATCTAGTTGCTCTGTAATATTTGGTTCATCCATTAATTCAAGTGCACTCGGATGATCATGCGTTGATGCACTTGCTTCACCGTTTTTTGCAAGTTTTGAATTCTGAATGGCATCATCTGCTAAATTGATTGCGTCTTCAGATAAATCAAAATCGATCGTGTTGTCTTGGTCAGCGTTCGATTCTACCGCATTGTCAAAATCTAATACCGTTTCTCCCACCTCTAAATCTTTCACTAATTCGTAATCCGAAGAATCGATCTTGATTTGATCACTTTGGACAGCTTCATTGGCATCTGATAAATCAAATTCAGTTTCGTAACTCTCTTGAACAGGATGCACATGAGTGCTGACACCATCATCGGTCAAATCAATATCATTCGATTCATCTGTTAATTGAGCAGAATACTTTGCTTCATCGTCTTCCGAATCTATCTGTGGATGAGAATCAAACTCGGCCTCATCCGATTTCTCTGAAAGATTTGCGTATAAAACAGTGCTCTGTTCAAAATCTTGCTCTTCTTCATTAGATTGCTCAACACTCGAAGCACTCTGATAGGTTGAATCTTCATCATCTGATTCAGCATGGCTACCTGCTGCAACGACTTGTTGTGCACCAGCCATGGCCGACATTCTTGACTTCATTCTAGAAGAAAAACCTTCTGCTGCTTTATCATTTTTATTGGCATCTTCTTGCCGTTGCCGACGCTTACGCACCCACAATAATGTGGATAACAAAATCACCATTAAAAAAGCACCCACATACTCAATATTGGCGAAAATCTGGTCGGTTAATGACGTCTCTTCATCATTCGTCTCTGATACGGGTAATGGTAGCGGTGTTGGCGTTACTGCTTCCGTGGGCATCGACTGTTCGATAGGTACCCCCAGATCTGGAATTGTCACATCCACTTGATCGCTTTCGGTTACCAACGCAATATCTTGTTGCGACTGTACAGATGGTTGCTGAGGTTGTGTAATCACGGTCTCAGGTTTAATTTCCGGTTCAGCTGCTACTTTATCATTAGATTCCGCTCTAACTTGTGCTTGAGCAAGTGCGGTATCTTTTAACTCTAATAGTTTTTTTAAATTCTCAACGCTTTTTTCAAGCATCACCACGCGCTCATTAGCTTCTTTGAGCGAAAGGTTTTTTGCAATAGCATCTTCTTCCATCATACGTAAGCGGTCTGCGACGTTTGATGGCGTAACAGAATCTTTATTACCATCCGTTTGTAGCGCACCGGATAAACGTAACACTTCTTTAGGTTCCGCATTCGAGCTAATTGCTTGTTTCTCGATTCGAGTGGTAATTTTGCCTTGGTCTGATTGACGTATCGTTCTCCGAGAAGATTCCTCACGGGAAGAGGAGGCCAATTTTGAGCGATAGTTATGCCAGTCGATCACTTGCACACGAATTTCTGAGCTCGCCGATTTTTTGTCGATCGCATCGGCTTCACTTTTCTCAGGTATTTTCAGAACTGCTCCAACTCTCAGCAAATTCATATTGCCAGCAATAAATGCATCGCGATTGGCACGATAAAGCGCGACTAGCATCTGATTCAAATCAACACCTGCAGGCAACACTTGACGTGCGATCGCTGACAAATTATCACCCGAAACTACAGGGCCATAAGTTCCCGTTGTTCTGTATGCTGAAGGATTATTTTCAGTTAGAGGAACTTGCTTGGTCTTAGGCGGTATTTTTTTAGGTATCTCTGATTCTATAGGTTTATTTTGCTGAGATGCCGCTACGACAGGTGCTGCAACACTTGGTGCGACAACTTGCTGCGGAGAAGACTCTGCTGGATCCAGCAACACTGCATATTCGCGCAAAATCCGACCAGAGACCCAATTCAATTCTACTAATAAATTCAGAAAGGGATCGTTGATCGCTTGTGGTGAGCTGAGTTTTATATAAGGATTACCATTTATTCTGGATTCGACAGAAACTTTAACCGCTGAGAAAAAAGGCTCATATTGAATGCCCGCCTGAGCAAATGCCTCTTGTGATGCAATACTCGCTCTCAGTGAGGGAATCTCATCTTTATTTGCAGTAACGATATCGATTTCAGCACTCAATGGTTGTCCTAAAGCAGACATGAGTGATAATTTACCCAACCCTGCTGCAAAAAGTACTGTATACGGAAGTAACAGAATGATTAAGAACAAGCTTACTCTAAAGGAAGTTTTATACACTGAGATACCCTCTTTCTTTTAAAAAATAAATATTACGAGGCCAGCATTACAACGTAGATGCTTAAATGTGCTACGTTTTGGATATAAACCGATTCATTTAGTAAACTTTTATTCAATCACATAGGCAACTCATTTAAAATTTTAATTTAATAATGCGATATGATCGTTCAGTGCTGAATCAATATCCGCAACATTCTGCGTAAAGGTTCCGCAGCCCCCCATAATAACTGATCGCCCACAGTAAAAGCAGATAGATACTCACCCCCCATTGCCAATTTACGAAGTCGGCCGACATTAATCGACAAGGTACCCGTCACGGCAGCGGGCGTCAGTTCTGCGGTCGTTTCTTCACGATGATTAGGTACAACATGAACCCATTCATTGGAATTCGCAATAATTTCTTCGATTTCGTTTAAAGGAATGTCTTCTTTCAATTTAATGGTCAGTGCTTGGCTATGACAACGCATCGCACCGACACGTACACAAATACCATCAACAGGAATTTGATGATCAAATCGACCCAGAATTTTGTTTGTCTCTGCTTGCCCTTTCCATTCTTCTCGACTTTGTCCGTTTGCAATTTCTTTATCAATCCAAGGAATCAGGCTACCTGCCAATGGCACACCAAAATTTTCTGTCGGGAATTTTTTATCGCGCAACGTTCCAGCTACCTCACGATCGATATCTAGTATGTTTGAGGCGGGATCATCCAACAAGTCCTTAGCCGCGCGATGCGTTTCTCCCATTTGTTGTATCAGTTCGCGCATATTTTTGGCACCTGCCCCAGACGCCGCCTGATAAGTCATGGCACTCATCCATTCCACCAAACCTTTTTCAAACAATCCTCCAACTGCCATCAGCATCAGACTCACGGTGCAGTTGCCGCCAATATAATTTTTTACGCCATCTTGCAATGCTTGCTCAATCACAGGCTTATTGATTGGATCCAGAATAATCACAGCGTCCTTTTCCATACGCAGTGCCGAAGCCGCATCGACCCAGTAGCCTTGCCAACCCGATTGGCGCAATTGACCGACAATCTCATTGGTATAATCACCACCTTGGCACGAAACTATGATATCCATAGCACTGAGCTGTTTAATATCGCACGCGTCTTGCAGTACCGGAATTTCTTTTCCAACATCTGGACCCACCCCACCTTTTTGTGACGTAGTAAAAAAAACCGGATCAATCAGCGAAAAATCATCTTCTTCGCGCATGCGTTGCATAAGCACAGAACCTACCATGCCGCGCCAGCCAACAAAACCAACTTGTTTCATTACCCTATTTACATCCTAAAAATTAATAAAACCGTGAGCCACTAAAAATATTTGATAAATATTAACTTATTTTATAAAGTTACAACAAATGATTTAGCAGGGTGTTACTGTTTAATTTAATTATTTGTAACATTTTCATGTAATTTAATTCTTAAGCTACAGTGATGACAGTACTGCGTCACCCATGGCTTTAGTCCCAACCGAAGGCATATTGGATTCGGCTATATCCTTTGTTCTCAATCCCGATGCCAGCACTTTTTTTATGGCTTGTTCAATCCGACATGCTGATTCTTCGTGATTAAACGTATAACGTAACATCATAGCCACCGACAGAATCGTCGCCAATGGGTTGGCCTGGTCTTTACCAGCAATGTCCGGCGCTGAACCATGAATCGGTTCATATAACCCTTTATTATTCTGATCCAAAGAAGCCGAAGGGAGCATACCAATTGAGCCTGTCAGCATCGAAGCTTCATCAGACAAAATATCGCCAAACATATTCCCTGTAAGCATCACGTCAAATTGCTTGGGATTTCGTACCAGTTGCATCGCTGCATTATCTACGAGCATATGCGAAATCGTGACATCTGGGTAATCTTTGGCTACTTCTGTTACAACATCACGCCACAACTGCGTACATTCCAGCACATTCATTTTATCTACAGAACACAATTTTTTCTGGCGTTTCCTGGCTGCTTGGAAAGCCACATGTGCAATACGACGAATCTCTGACTCACTGTAGATCATAGTGTTAAAACCAACGCGCTGACCATCGCGTATATCAATACCACGTGGTTCACCAAAATAAATATCACCAGTCAATTCACGTACGATCAAAATATCCAAACCAGCAACAACATTAAATTTCAGACTAGATGCACTCGCCAACTCAGGGTATAAAATTGCTGGACGCAGATTAGCAAATAAATTCAATTCCTTACGAATTGCAAGCAAACCTCTTTCTGGACGCTGGTGTCGTGGTAGCACATCATATTTTGGCCCACCCACCGCCCCCAGTAGAATCGCATCAGCCTGACTAGCCAAGCGATGGGTTACCTCAGGATAAGGTTCACTTGTTACATCGACGGCACAACCGCCGATTAATCCATATTCTAATTCAATTGGCAAGCCGTCAGCTTTTAATGCCTCTAACACACGAACAGCTTGTGCCACAATTTCTGGCCCTATACCATCACCTGCTAATACTGCTAATTTCATAATGTTTGATTAATCACTTCACTTATTAGAATAACCAAGGCTGCTCTTGGCGTCTTTTACTTTCGAAAGCTTTGATTTTATCCGCATGTTGCAGGGTAAGTCCGATCTCATCCAATCCATGCAACAAACAGTGCTTACGAAAAGTATCTACTTCAAATTCAAAGCTGCTGTTATCTGGCGTGCGAACACTCTGATTTTGAAGATCCACAGTCAATTGATAGCCTGGGTGCATTGCAACCGAGACAAAAAGAAAATCCAATATCGCCGTATCCAGTACAATAGGCAGTAAGCCTATCTTAAAACAGTTATTAAAAAATATATCAGCAAAGCTCGGCGCAATAATAACTCGAAAACCATAATCTTGTAGCGCCCACGGTGCATGCTCACGACTTGATCCACAACCAAAATTGGCACGTGCCAATAAAATCTGTGCCCCCTGGTATCTGGGTTGATTCAACACAAACCCCGGGTCGGGTTGGCGTTTTGATGAATCCATACCCGATTCTCCATGATCCAAGAAACGCCACTCATCAAATAAATACTGACCGAAACCCGAACGCTTGATTGATTTGAGAAACTGTTTGGGAATAATCGCGTCGGTATCGACATTAGCACGATCAAGAGGCGCAACCAAACCAGTAAGTGTGTGGAATTTTTCCATTTAATTATTTTAAATGCTGAGAAAGAATCAAGATTTTTTTATTTTTAGGACAGTCTATATTTTTCAACTCGCGCACATCTACAAAGTGCCCGGCGATAGCCGCTGCTGCTGCCATAGCCGGACTCACCAGATGCGTTCTTCCACCAGGTCCTTGCCGTCCTTCAAAATTTCGGTTAGAAGTCGAAGCACAACGCTCCCCAGGACCTAAACAATCATCATTCATGGCCAAACACATCGAGCATCCAGGTTCACGCCATTCAAATCCGGCCGCCGTGAAAACCTTATCCAATCCTTCCTGCTCAGCTTGTTGTTTAACCAACCCAGAACCAGGAACCACCAGTGCCAGCTTTACGTTTGAGGCAATTCTCTTACCTTTCACTACCTGCGCGGCAGATCGTAAATCCTCGATACGTGAATTTGTACATGAACCGATAAAAACCTTATCAATAGTAATTTGTTGAATCGGAGTGTTAGCTTTCAATCCCATATAATTTAACGCAAGTTGTATGTCTTTACGTTTCAACTCATCAGTAACATGCGCAGGATCTGGCACTCTACCATCAATGTCGACAACCATTTCGGGTGAAGTTCCCCAGGTAACTTGAGGCTTGATTTGTGCGGCATCCAGCATTACCGTTTGATCAAAAACAGCACCGGGATCACTATGCAAAGTTCTCCAGTAAACAACTGCGCGCTCCCACATCTCTCCTTGAGGAGCAAAAGGACGGCCATTGATATAATCAATCGTAACATCATCCACCGCCACCATGCCTGCACGTGCACCCGCTTCAATTGCCATATTGCACAACGTCATTCGCCCTTCCATTGATAACGTCCGAATGGCACTACCAGCAAATTCAATCGCATGTCCATTACCGCCGGCTGTACCAATTTTACCGATAATAGCCAATGCGATATCTTTTGCGGTAACACCCAGACCCAACTGTCCTTCAACAAGAATGCGTAGGGTTCTAGATTTTTTCATCAACAAGCATTGTGTTGCCAGAACATGCTCAACTTCAGAAGTACCAATACCAAATGCTAAACATGCAAAAGCGCCGTGCGTACTGGTATGTGAATCACCGCACACCACCGTCATACCTGGTATTGTTGCCCCCTGCTCTGGGCCAATAACGTGCACGATACCCTGACGCAAATCATGCATTTTAAATTGGGTAATGCCCAATTCATCACAATTTTGATCGAGCGTATCCACTTGTAAACGCGAAAGTGGGTCATGAATTCCCTGACTACGATCAGTCGTCGGCACATTATGATCAGCAACAGCTAGAATAGAATTCAGACGCCATGGTTTACGCCCGGCGAGCTTTAGACTCTCAAATGCTTGTGGACTCGTCACCTCATGTACTAAATGACGATCAATGTATATCAGTGACATGCCTCCCACATCAGTTGATTCAGTAGGAACTACATGTTGATTCCAAAGTTTATCGTATAACGTTTGCATCCTATCCACTCAAAATTCACATTAGGGTGCAATTATCCCATAAAGTTTTAAAATCAAACAAACTAAACAGGTGTGTTAATTGATGTATGAATAGATTTCATTTTCCATAGGGTCAAAATTAAACTGATACCTACAACCGCAGCGCTAATTGAGAAAGTGATATCAGGACCTAACTCTTTCCACGTATAACCGCTAAATACTGCACCAGCCGCCCCCCCTAATCCATAGACTACACTAGAATATATGGCCTGCCCTTTAGCTTGGTGGCGACCCCGAAAAAAATGATGAATAATCATCATCGCCGTTATATGGTGTGCACCATAGGTTGCTGCATGTAATATTTGCGCAAACACTATCACCAACGGCCATTCAATACACCAACCAATTAATAAAAAACGAACAATGGCACAAACAAAACTAAAAACAAGTATAAGCTTTAGACTAAAATGTTTCAGTAGCCAGGGCATCAGAAAAAAAATTCCTATTTCGCAAATCACACCGATAGCCCAAGCCCACCCCACAAATCCTTTGCTATAGCCATGCTCAACCAAATAAATTGAAAAAAAAGTATAATAAACCCCATGTGCAAATAGCATAAACAGGCTCGTACATAAAAACAGCATCACTTCTGGACGCAAACAAATTTGTCGTACTGAATGATGGAACGTTGCAACTTCTCCGATTATTTCTTTCTCGCGAACTTGATAAGAAAAGATTACAATAAAAATCTTCAAACCCAACACAATCCAAAGTAACCAAAAAATTTCTATCTTATCCAGAACATAGCCCACACCAATTACTGTCATAACAAACCCTACTGAGCCCCATGAGCGAATACGACCATAATGCATCGTACGCTCACCTAAATGCGATAGCGTAATAGCTTCCATCAATGGTAACGAAGCACTCCAAAAAATACTCACCAACAACATAAACAAAAATATCCAACCAAAAGAATCGCCTATAAAAAAACCACAAAAAGTAACCAATCCCATCACTGCAGCAGTTTGAACAACTCGAGCGCGTTTTCCAGTGTAATCAGCCACCCACCCCCAAAATGCCGGAGAAAATATCCGCGTAACGAGTAACAATGACATCAGCAAGCCAATTTGCAATGAATCAAAATTTAATGACTGCAGATATAAAGTCCAGTAAGGTGAGAAAGCCCCTATCAAAGCGAAGTAAAAGAAATAAAAACCGGAGAGTCGCCAATAGGGTAATAAAGGCATATGGTAAGTCAGTTGAAGCAAAGACATACAATCTAATTCCTAATAACAAACTAAATTCATATAGCAGGATTTTAGAATTCTGAGATCAATGGCTATTCTATGAAATCAACCAGAAAAATATGATTAATCGATGAATTACACTGTGCCTAAACAAGATTTCAGCAACAAACGAGCTAAGCATTCGTGGTAATTCCTTGACAAAACATACAGCATCACTATAATCCACCCTTTGTTTCTGAAGCTTCTTAGCCAAATCGTAGCGAAGCTTTATAACGCGGGAATAGCTCAGTGGTAGAGCACAACCTTGCCAAGGTTGGGGTCGCGAGTTCGAGCCTCGTTTCCCGCTCCATATCACCAATCAGAAAACAAATTTTCACATTGTTGGTGATCTACACACATTAAGGCGGGGTGGCAGAGTGGTCATGCAGCGGCCTGCAAAGCCGTCTACGCCGGTTCAATTCCGACCCCCGCCTCCATTATTTATTCCCACATCTATCACAAACAATCCCTAAGGATTTTTTATGTATTAGATTCAATTTATAGCACTGACCACAAAAAGATACACTCAATGATGTGTTGATGATTTTAATATTGTTGGTGTTTTTTTATCGTTTCAGCGATATGTTCAGCCCAAAAATTGATACGGCTTTCGGATTCACCCTCTACCATGACTCGTATCAATGGTTCTGTGCCGGAAGAACGAATCAAAATTCGACCGCTATTCTTAAGTTCAGACTCTGCTTCTTTGACTAATTCCTTGAGTTCATTGTCGGAATTCCATTGATAAGATGGAGGTACCTTTACATTAATAAGTCGTTGAGGATAAAGTACCACCTCTTGTGTAAATTCAGCCAATGTTTTTTGTGAATCTCTCAATGCATATAACACTTGTAGAGCTGAAATAATACCATCTCCGGTAGTATGCTTATCCCTGCATATAATGTGACCAGAACCTTCCCCTCCGATCTGCCAATTTTTTTCTTGTAGCAACTCTAATACGTATCGATCACCGACATTAGCACGCAAGAAAGGAATTTTACATTTTTTAAAATGATTTTCAATCGCTAGATTTGTCATTAAAGTACCCACCACACCTCCAGAAAGTACTTTTCGCATTTGCCGGTGTTTTGCGATAATATACACCAGTTGATCGCCATCGTATATTTTGCCTGTCTCATCCACCATCATCAAACGATCACCATCACCGTCTAGCGCAATTCCTAAATTAGCACCATGTTGTTTAACAGCATATTGTAATGCTGCACAGTGCGTAGCACCACATTCATGGTTAATATTCAATCCATCCGGATCTACGCCAATGGCGATAACCTCATCAGCACCTAATTCGTGCATCACATGTCTAGCAATGTGATAAGTTGCGCCATGCGCACTATCGACCACTATTCTTAATCCATGCAAATCAAGTGGATAAGGGAAAGTGCTTTTACAAAATTCGATATAGCGCGCATCAGCATCACGCAATCTACGAACCTTTCCGAGCTGCGCAGACGGTTTAGTTTCTATCGGCTTATCTAATTCCGCTTCAATTTTATGCTCCATGTCGTCAGGAAGTTTGGTTCCCTCAGCAGAAAAAAACTTGACACCGTTATCTTCAAACGTATTGTGTGAAGCTGAAATCACAATCCCTGCTTGCAAACGTAATGCTCGGATCAAATAGGCAATTGCAGGTGTCGGCATTGGGCCCGACAAGAACACATCTACACCGGCTGCACATAATCCAGCTTCTAAAGCCGATTCAAACATATACCCGGACACTCTTGTATCTTTACCGATGACTACCGTAGGACGTTTTCCCTCCATGAGATGCCAGTCTGCATCCACTAAGGCTTTACCAGCAGCATATCCCAGGTGCATGATAAATTGCGGTGTTATGGGTCCTTTTCCAACTCTTCCTCGTATACCATCTGTTCCAAAATATTTTTTAGTCATATTTCCAGTATTCAGTAGTTAGATAAAATGAAAAATAAGAGGTAACGTACAAGCTATTGATAATCTTTATACTGCATGCTTCATTGCCGAATAGACCGCTATAGCATCTTTTGTAGCCTTAACATCGTGCACTCTGACAATTTTGGCACCTTTGATAATGGCTAGCAAGGCGGCAGCTATGCTTTCATGAATCCTTTGATCAACACTATTTCCAGTGATACCGCCAAGCATAGACTTTCTCGATATCCCTACAAGTATCGGAACATTCAATGTAGTCAATCGGTCAAGTTGCTGTAATAATTTGTAGTTGTGTTGCAATGTCTTACCAAAACCAAAACCTGGATCAATAATAAGTTGTTCTTGCGAAATACCCACAAGCTTTGCTGCGTCAATTCGGTGCTGCAAAAAAACTTTTATCTCAGAAACAATATCCTGATACTGAGGATTACTTTGCATGTCAACAGGAATGCCTTGCATATGCATTAAGCAGACACGCACATGACGATATTGCGCAACTATTTCCAATGCCCCCGTATTACGTAATGCATTAACATCATTAATCATAAAAGCACCGGCATTAATCGCTTGTTTCATGACCTCAGGTTTTGAAGTATCGACAGAAATAGCTGTATTTTGGCCCGAGAGACCTTCCAATACTGGAATTACACGACGTAATTCCTCATCAATACTGACAGACTGACTACCAGGGCGAGTCGATTCACCACCAATGTCTAGTATGTCCACACCCTCATCAATGAGACTCATTGCATGCGCGATGGCTTGCTGAGTCGATTGATAACACCCTCCATCCGAAAAAGAGTCGGGCGTCACATTAACAACACCCATAATGAGTGGACGATTAAGTGAAAACAGTTGGCTGTATGATAGTAAAGTCAATTGGAAAAAATTGAGTTCTACAAGCTAAAATGCGGGATGCGATTTTAAATCGCATCCCGCATTTTAGCTTAAAACTTACTCAACTTCCTTGACTATTTCCTGCGGTGTTGATTTAGGCTCCTCTTTAGCATCCGACACAGGCAACGAAGAATCACCATTGGTTGTTGAAGAGATTGATTGAGGCGGCTTCGGTGGTCGAGGTTCGCGACCTTCCATAATATCCTTGATCTGGTCGCTATCAATCGTTTCCCACTCCAATAAAGCTTTAGTCATCGCTTCAATCTTGTCTTTATTGGCTTCAATCAACTTACGCGCCAATGTATATTGCTCGTCAACAATACGGCGTACTTCTGCATCAACTTTTTGCATGGTTGCTTCACTCATGTTTTTATGAGTAGTTACTGAACGACCGAGGAAAACTTCACCTTCATTCTCACCATAGACCATTGGGCCAAGAATATCTGACATTCCCCACTGAGTTACCATTTGTCGAGCCAATTCAGTTGCACGCTCAAAATCATTCGATGCCCCCGTAGTCATTTGCTTCATGAAAACTTCCTCGGCAATACGACCACCAAACATTACCGAAATTCTTTGTAGAATTTCTTCGCGTTCCATACTAAACCGATCTTCTGTAGGCAACTGCATAGTTACACCCAAGGCACGGCCTCGCGGAATAATCGTTACTTTATGAACCGGATCAGTCTTAGGTAACAATTGAGCCACTACAGCATGCCCTGATTCATGATAAGCAGTATTCCTGCGCTCATGCTCTGGCATCACCATTGAACGTCGTTCTGCACCCATGAAAATTTTGTCTTTTGCACGCTCAAAATCATCCATATCAACCAAACGTTTATTACTTCTAGCAGCAAATAACGCTGCTTCATTGACCAAATTTGCAAGATCTGCCCCCGACATGCCGGGTGTACCACGAGCCAGAATATCCGCTTTTACATCGGGTGAAAGCGGTACTTTGCGCATATGTACATGAAGAATTTGTTCACGTCCACGGATGTCAGGCAATGGTACTGTGACCTGGCGATCGAAACGACCAGGGCGCAACAATGCGGGATCCAATACATCGGGTCGATTGGTTGCAGCAATTACAATTACCCCCATAGCTCCCTCAAATCCATCCATTTCAACCAGCAATTGATTCAGAGTTTGCTCCCGCTCATCGTTACCGCCCCCCAAACCTGCACCACGCTGACGGCCAACCGCATCAATTTCGTCAATAAAAATAATACAAGGTGCATGTTTTTTAGCTTGCTCAAACATATCACGCACTCTGGAAGCACCTACACCAACAAACATTTCAACGAAATCAGATCCAGAAATACTAAAAAAAGGAACTTGCGCTTCACCCGCAATCGCACGAGCAAGCAGTGTTTTACCCGTTCCTGGGCTACCTACCATCAATACGCCACGCGGAATACGTCCACCTAATTTCTGGAACTTAGACGGATCTCGTAAAAATTCGACTAATTCAGCAACCTCCTCTTTCGCCTCTTCACAACCAGCAACATCGTTAAAAGTAACTGTATTAGCTGACTTATCGAGCATGCGCGCTTTGCTTTTACCAAAGGAAAAAGCGCCACCATTACGCCCACCTCCTTGCATTTGCCGCATAAAGAAGATCCAAACTCCAATGAGCAACAACATGGGAAACCATGAAATAAAAATACTCATCAACATTGAGGGCTCTTCTTCTGGTTTAGCTTCCACAATAACGCCGGCTTTTAACAAATCACTCACCATCCAAGGATCGGATGGCGCATAGGTCGTAAAGCGACGCCCATCGGACTTTGTGCCTTTAAGGGTACGTCCTTCAATAACTACTTTAGCAATTCTGCCTTGATTCAGTTCGGTGATAAATTGAGAGTATTCCATCGGTACTTGCGTCGGTTGACGTACGCTAAATTGATTAAATACTGTCATCAACACAAGTGCAATCACTAGCCAAATGGCCATATTTTTTATTAAGTTATTCAAAATAGCTCCTTGGTTTGCACCTTAAACATCGATTAATTATTCTAACTCTATTTTTAAAAATATAATACAACAGAGTTATACTCCACTCATTTCTCTCTGAAACAGCAAAAAAAACTCACTTACTTTATTTATTTCTGTTCCATCACTCAGAAATTTAATTATCTATTTAATCTCAGTCCTCAGTCACAATTTATTTATTTTCTTCATTCCCAACAAATACAATTCATTACTACGGTTACGCGAGGCTTTAGGTTTTCTTATGAGTACATCCTTAAAGAGTGAGCGCATATCGCGCAAATAAGAATCAAACTCACTCCCTTGAAAAACTTTGACCAAAAAACTCCCATTTAAGTTCAGCTGCTCTACGGCAAAAAGCAATGCCAATTCTGCTAGATGCATACTTCTTGCCTGGTCATTCGCCACGATACCACTAATATTTGGTGCCATGTCAGAAATTACAAGATCGAGTTGATTGTTACCTAACTTTTCCTTAAGTTTAGAAACTGCGCTCTCTTCACGAAAATCGTCCTGTATAAATTCGACGCCAGGTAACGGTGCCATATCCAAAATATCTAACGCGATGACTAAACCATGATCGCCCATGATGTGACGGACGACTTGAGACCAACTTCCAGGTGCAGCACCTAAATCAACGACGGTCATGCTTGGCTTAATTAATTGGTCTCGTTCAGCAATTTCAAGTAACTTGTAAGCCGCACGAGAGCGATAGCCCTGCTTCTTTGCTTGCTTGACATAGAAGTCACTCACGTGCTCTCGCATCCAAACTTTGCTGGTTTTCCCTTGCTTCATCCAGTAAAATGAAATCTTTTTGATGGAATTTATGTTAACACTGACTATTGCTCAAAAGCGAGAGCTCAAAGCACGTGCTCACCCTATCAACCCTGTCGTAATTATTGGCAAAACAGGATTAACAGCGAATGTTATTAAAGAGCTTAATTGCGCCCTTCTAAGCCATGAGCTGATTAAAGTTAAGGCACAAGTGGACGATCGCACAATTAGAAATGCACTTTTTGAAGAAACCTGTCAGCAACTTGATGCGACACCTGTACAGCATATTGGTAAAATTTTTGTGATCTATCGCCCTAAACCTGAAGATTCGAATATTAAATCAATAAGACAGCGTTCCGAAAAAAACAAGCACTCAGTTCATCGAACAAAACGTAGTTTTCAAAGCTAACGCTCAGAATTTACCAGTTTATTCAAACATCAAATATACTTTACATTCAATATTTCGTATTCTCGAAGGCCGCCTGGTGCCTGTACCTCGGCAACGTCACCTGAGTACTTACCAATTAAAGCGCGAGATACCGGCGAACTGATCGATATCTTTCCTTCTTTAATATTCGCCTCATCGTCACCTACTATTTGATAAGTAACCATATCACCGCTTTGCAAGTCCTCCAACTCAATGGTAGCACCGAATACACAAGCTCCATCCGCATTAATCAACGCTGGGTTAATAATTTGTGCACTAGAAAGTTTGTTTTCTAATTCAGCTATCCGTCCTTCAATGAATCCTTGCCTTTCCTTCGCTGCATCGTACTCAGCATTTTCTGAGAGATCACCATGCGAGCGAGCTTCAGCAATTGCAGCGATTACTGCAGGACGATGCACCGTTTTCATTTCATGTAATTCTTTGCGTAGCGCCTCTGCACCTACGACTGTGATTGGGATAGTACTCATTGTAATTTTTACCTTTTACAATAACTGGTTTTATCATTAATTAGCGGTAGCTAAGGGAATGGCGCACAGCTTTAGCTGAGCGTGTAATTTTTGCAAGTTATACGTTTGTAATTCGTGTCTATTATTGGTTATACCAACACAAGCAGCACGCGCTCCTGCCAAAGTCGTGTAGTAAGTAACTTTGCCTTGCAGTGCAGCGCGACGGATGGAATAAGAGTCACGAATCGCGCTTGGCTGATTCTTCACCGTATTAATAATCAAACTAATTTCACCATTCTTAATCATATCAACAATATGCGGTCTCCCCTCTGCAACTTTATTAATAGCAACCACGCTAATACCAGCTTCTTTGATGACTGCCGCAGTGCCACGGGTAGCATAAACGGTGAATCCAAGTTCTGCAAGCGTTCGAGCGATTTCTACCGCATCCAGCTTATCTGAACGCTTTACACTGATAAAAATTTTACCAGTGGTCGGCAATCGCACATCGGCAGCTAATTGAGATTTAACAAAAGCCTCTGCAAAAGTCACGCCCATTCCCATTACTTCACCCGTTGATTTCATTTCTGGTCCAAGTATGGTATCAACCCCGGAAAGCTTGATAAAAGGGAAAACAGCTTCTTTAATTGAATAATAGTGAGGCACAATTTCTTTAGTTATCCCTTGCTCAATTAATGTTCTACCTGTCATACAGCGAGCCGCGATCTTAGCCAACTGCAGTCCAGTCGCTTTCGAAATAAACGGCACAGTACGAGAAGCCCTAGGATTTACTTCAAGTACATACACCGTGTTATCTTGGATCGCAAACTGCACGTTCATCAACCCCACGACTTGCAACGCACGCGCCATCTCTCCCGTTTGACGCCGCAACTCAGCCAACAACTCCTGTGACAAATTAAATGTTGGCAAGGCGCACGCCGAATCTCCAGAATGTACCCCTGCTTGTTCAATGTGTTCCATGATTCCACCAATTAAAACAGTTTCACCATCATAGATTGCATCAACATCCACTTCGGTAGCATTATTCAGAAAATGATCCAACAAAACTGGAGAATCATTAGAAACCTTTACCGCTTCTCGCATATAGCGCTCTAAATCAGCCTTTTCATGCACAATTTCCATCGCACGGCCGCCTAACACATAGCTTGGACGCACCACCAGCGGATAACCGATTTCTTCGGCCGCCAGCAAAGCCTCATCAGGACTGCGCGCTGTTCGGTTAGGTGGTTGTTCGAGCCCCAACTGCTGAAGTGTACGCTGAAAACGTTCTCGATCTTCGGCGCAATCAATCATGTCCGGACTAGTACCGATAATGGGCACGCCGTAGGCTTGCAAATCACGGGCAAGCTTTAAAGGTGTTTGCCCGCCATATTGCACGATGACACCTTCAGGTTTTTCGACTGCTGCAATTTCAAGCACATCTTCTAGAGTCAGTGGTTCGAAATAAAGTCGATCAGAAATATCGTAATCAGTCGAAACGGTTTCCGGATTACAGTTAATCATGATGGTTTCAAAACCATCTTCGCGCAAAGCCAGAGCCGCATGCACACAACAATAATCAAACTCAATGCCTTGCCCGATCCGGTTTGGACCACCTCCCAACACCATCACTTTTCTATTATGAGTAGGACGCGATTCACATTCATCTTCATACGTTGAATACATATACGCTGTATTGGTTGCAAACTCGGCCGCACACGTATCAATTCGCTTATAGACCGGATGCAATCCAAAACTATGACGACGCTCCCGTATCATGGTTTGATGTGTATTGAGCAATTTTGCTAAACGCCGGTCAGAAAAACCACTGCGTTTCAACTTACGCAAAGCTTGCTGATTCAGCAAAGATAAGTCAACCCCTTTAAGTGCTTGTTCTTGTTTCACCAAATCTTCTATTTGCGCGAGAAACCAGATATCGATATGCGTCAATTGATGGATCTCTTCTATCGACATATCATAGCGAAAAGCATCCGCAATGAACCAAACTCTTTCGGGACCGGGATTCGCCAGTTCACTGCGAATAAGATCCAGATCCGTAGTTTTTTCATCCAAGCCATCAACCCCCGTCTCCAAGCCCCTTAATGCTTTCTGCAAGGATTCTTGAAACGTACGACCAATCGCCATAACCTCACCGACGGATTTCATTTGAGTAGTCAAACGATCATTAGTTTGCGGAAACTTTTCAAAAGCAAACCGTGGCACTTTTGTCACAACATAATCCATGGTCGGTTCAAACGAAACCGGTGTAACACCACCCGTAATATCATTACCAAGCTCATCTAAGGTATAACCCACAGCAAGCTTTGCCGCCACTTTTGCGATAGGAAACCCAGTCGCTTTAGAAGCAAGAGCAGAGGAACGAGATACGCGTGGATTCATTTCTATCACCAACATACGACCATCATCAGGATTGATGGCAAACTGAACATTTGAACCGCCAGTTTCTACGCCAATTTCACGTAATACCGCAATCGCTGCATTACGCATCAATTGATACTCTTTATCAGTCAGTGTTTGAGCTGGCGCCACGGTAATCGAATCACCGGTATGCACTCCCATCGCATCGATATTTTCAATGGAGCATACAATAATGCAATTATCCCGCTTATCCCTAACCACTTCCATTTCAAATTCTTTCCAGCCGATTACCGATTCTTCAATCAGTAATTCCTTGGTCGGAGAAGCATCCAGACCGCGTTCACAAATCGATAAAAACTCTTCCCGGTTATAAGCAATTCCTCCGCCGCTCCCTCCCATGGTAAATGAAGGTCGGATAATAACCGGATAGCCCACCATCGCCTGCACTTGCACGGCCTCCTCCATGCTATGCGCCACGGCAGAACGAGCAGAACTCAAACCGATGCGGGTCATGGCTTGCTTGAATTTTTCACGGTCCTCGGCCATGTCAATAGCTTCTCTCGAAGCGCCGATGAGTTCAACACCATATTTTTTCAAAACACCATGCTTTACTAGATCTAAAGCACAATTGAGTGCCGTTTGTCCACCCATGGTAGGCAGCAAAGCTTCTGGCCGCTCTATCGCAATGATTTTTTCCACCATAGCCCAGGTGATTGGTTCAATATAGGTCGCATCAGCCATTTCCGGATCGGTCATGATAGTCGCCGGATTGGAATTAACCAAAACAATCCGATAACCTTCTTCTCGCAAGGCTTTACAGGCTTGCACACCAGAGTAATCAAACTCACAGGCTTGACCGATGATAATCGGCCCAGCACCAATGATGAGAATAGATTTTATGTCGGTACGTTTAGGCATGCTTTTTCTAAAAACGAATCAATTAGTTCAAATTTTCTACGATAGAAAAACCATTATGAAATTGAAGCTTTGTAACTTTCCATGGCTTTAATGAAACGATCAAATAGATAATCAGCCTCGTGAGGCCCGGGGCTAGCTTCGGGATGCCCCTGAAAGCAAAATACTGCCTTATCGATAAATTCAAAACCCTGCAAGCTCCCATCAAACAATGATTTGTGAGTAATCCGTATATTTTTGGGTAACGATTCCGCATCCACTGCGAAACCATGATTCTGGCTAGTGATCATCACCTTACCACTCATGACATCCTGAACCGGATGATTAGCACCTCGATGCCCAAATTTCATTTTTACAGTTCTCGCGCCAACGGCCAAACCCAGCACTTGATGCCCTAAGCAGATACCAAAAATAGGTATCTTACTTTCCAATAAAGTTCGCGCAGCAGAAATCGCATAATCACAGGGCTCTGGATCTCCAGGACCATTAGAAAGGAATATGCCATCTGGGCGCAACGCCAAAACCTCCTGTGCAGCAGTCTGAGCCGGTAGCACGGTAACTCTGCACCCTCGTTGCGCCAACTTGCGCAACATGGTGCGCTTAATTCCAAAATCATACGCCGCAACATGATATCGGTGATCCTCCCGAGTCGTATAAGTTTCACCAAGCGACCACTCTCCCTCACTCCAACTATAGGGCTTTTGGCAACTAACCACCTTGGCAAGATCCATTCCGGACAAGCCTGGAAATGTTCTCGCAGCCTGCAAAGCTTGTTGTTCATTAACGAACTCACCCGCCATTATGCAACCGGATTGAGCACCTTTTTCGCGCACAATTCGTGTCAGTTTTCTCGTATCAATCTCAGCAATCGCCACAACATTCTGAAATTTCAAAAACTCCTGCAGCGTTTGTGTTTTGCGATGATTACTGGCAACCAAAGAAAGATCCCGTATCACCAGGCCAGTGGCATATACCTTTTCAATATTCCCTGATTCAATATCATGCGAATTTGCACCGGTATTCCCAATATGCGGATAGGTCAAGGTAATGATCTGCTGACAATAAGAAGGATCCGTCAATATTTCCTGATACCCTGTCATTGCCGTATTAAAAGCAACCTCACCAACAGTAATTCCTGGAACTCCAATAGACACGCCATGAAAAATGGTCCCATCCGCAAGTACTAAGATGGCGCGCTGATAGTGTGACAAAAAAAGCTCCTTGGAAATCAACAAGATATAGGAATATTGATATTACAAGCCTGTTTAAGACAATAACTTGCTTATAGACAATGATTATACTTGAAATGAGCATGCTTTTGCATCTTACTACACAGCACAAAGGCATCAATCGCTTTGCATAAGATAAGTTTAAATAACACTATTGATAAAATACAAAAAATCAACATATACTTTTCCTTCGTATGCGTTGTACGTTGTAATAGTTTTTTAGAGTGAGCGCAAAACCCCATAGCATTACATCGCTTCACCCCCCCCCCACAAAAACACATTGCAACCAATTACATTTACGCTACCCCAATGAGAGAACACACCATGCTAATTAATCAAATCTCAAAAACCTTTACTCTAACCGGGGAGAAATCATTTATGCGTACATTAATCATCATTGTGCTAGTCATTTTTATTACAGGTTACATCACTTTAATGATGCAGCATTTTTAGAATACAAATTCTAATTCTATATCAATGATATACAGGAACACAGACTCATATTTCGCATTGCGTGAATTTTTTCAACTTTAAACCCATCATTTCAAGTTCACTGTATGCCATTATTCAAATTCAACTGCATGTTTTTTATATTACTTGTAGTTGTTACCCTCTTAGCACACTTTCATATCGAACGATTCCAATCTACAGGCGCTGAATTATTAACCACCTCATGGTCTACCCGCACTTCCGGAAAGAGTCAGATCGATATCAGCAAAGACTTTATTCGTATTTCCTCGAATGATCCGAAAATGGTAACTTCCGCGTTTCAATATCTACAGCAAGTTCCCTATGGTCAGTTAGCGATGTTCTCTGCGGAAATAAAAAGCCATAATGTTATCAAGGGAGCGCACCCTTGGAATACCGCTAGAATCGCGATAACACAAAAAATTGATGGAACGAACGATCAATACCTACCACTAGCAATCCAATCACTGATTGGCACAAATGAATGGAAAACCTATCAAGAGCATTTTTATATTCCTTCAGATGCAAAGACTGTCCGTTTCTCAGTGGAATTGCACCATGCAACCGGATCACTTGAGATCAGGAATTGGCGTTTATATCCTGTCATACAACTGACACCGTATACATGGAGCAGGGATATTATCTTGTATGGATGGGGCGGTTTTTTTATGATACTAATCAGCTCTTGTTTCTATACCCAGCGAAAAAAATTATTGCTACACCTCTTACTGATTTCTTTTTTTGCTGCCATTATCATTGGCGTAAGTTTACCTGGTGATATCAAAACATTTATATTTGAAAACATTGACATTCAAATTGACAACGCCAATCCACTATTTAGCCCTATCAGTGCTTTACCGTGGGATTTATCCAAAGTCGGGCACTTTGTTTTTTTTCTGGGATTTGGATTAGTGCTACGATTGATCGCCCGTAATACCAGCACATGGAAAGTTTTAGCAATAATCATCATGATGGCATGCGGCACTGAGTTGGTTCAAATTTATATCGATGGACGAACACCGCTCGTAAGCGATGTTTTAATCGATACAATGGGTGGGACTCTTGGTGTTTTCCTTGCAAGAATCGCATACCCATTCAACTTGAAATACTGGAATCATATATAAATTCATAATATTAATACCCACTCGGGTAGCTAATTGGAGTTTCTAAGCTTAACATTTGGTATCAAAAAATGACCATATACAAATCATTTATAAATCATCGCGTATCATTAACTCACTCAGATTGCGTTATGATCAGAAAAATGTGGCAACTCACATCGCAAAATTAGAAATTAGTGGTATCAATTTCGACAAATCTAAATATAATTTCTGTGTTTATGCGTTTAACTAAGCAAGATCAATTATTTGGTTTGTCATTTACGCGGGAGATCTTCACAATGAGTGATAAATTTTTTTCTTATGGAGAGAAACAATGAGATTTACTAATAACAAAACATTTACAGCTATTATTCTTTTATCAGCCACAGTCACATTATTCGCTTGCAAACCGATTATTGAACCCAAACACAAGCAAGATAAAGATGCAGCGGCCGAACCGGCTAAAGCAGCAGATGCAACGCCAACACCTACAACCAACACAATTGACGATATTAAAAACGTACCAATCCTGCCAGGCTCAGGAACAGTCGATAGCGCAATCAATGATGCTGAAATGATGGTCGAAGAAGCCGCAGAAAATGTAGCTGCAGCTACACAATTAACAAAAGATACTAGCAATACAAATGCTGCAGATGATGACGATGATGTGGTGCTCTCATCCCCCAAGTTGATGCGCCAAGTACAGCAAGCATTAGCCGATCGTGGCTTTAATCCAGGACCGATAGATGGCAAAGGCGGTGCAAGAACAAAAGCCGCTCTTAGCAATTTCCAAGATCAACATGATATTCCTCCCGGCAAATTGACTAAAAGAACACTACGTTTACTAGGCGTTAATTTCTAATTGCAATTGCAATAGAAAATACCAGTATAAAGTTATACCTTATTTTCATCAATACACCAGGAAAGTATGAGTTTTCCTGGTGTATTTCTCTTCTTCACTTTGCTTCAATCATTAAACCTACAGTCTTTCGGTTTGTTGTATTCATTTCACTTTTCAGCATAACCATCTTATATTTAATGCTTTTTATTGATTTAAATTTGCCATCATAAAAAGCATGTTTTATAGTGCTGGCTAATAAATTGATTGAAAAATGATCTATGTGCGAAGTTTCCTCGTTCATTCTATGAATCTGTTCAATCGAAGAACCAATATTTATCAAGCATGCCCTTATTAAAAAAAATTCAAGGAGGTTTTTGATGGGAGTTCCATTACGCCAACAAATCGCAGTTGGCACTTACTTAATCAAACAAAAATTAAAAGGCGTCAAAAAATATCCATTAGTTCTCATGTTGGAACCTTTGTTCCGTTGTAACCTTGCGTGTGCAGGTTGCGGAAAAATTGCGCATTCTGAAGATATACTGGACCAAAGACTCTCCTACGATGAATGTATGCATGCCGTTGATGAATGCGGTGCGCCTATGGTTTCAATTCCAGGCGGTGAACCATTGCTCCATAAAGAAATGCCACAAATCGTTGAGGGCATCATCCGGCGTAAAAAATATGTCTACTTGTGTACTAATGCGTTGCTATTAAAAAAGCGCATTAACGATTACAAACCCTCTCCCTATCTCACGTTTTCTATTCATCTAGATGGCATGAAAGAACGTCATGATGCCTCGGTATGCCAAGATGGTGTATTTGATCGTGCCGTTGAAGCCATTCAACTGGCTTTGAGCAAAGGATTTAGAGTGACCGTCAATTGCACACTATTTCAAGGTGAAACCCCGGAAGATGTCGCTGAATTTCTTGATTACGCGATGGAATTAGGCGTTGAAGCCGCTACGATTGCCCCCGGATTTAGCTATGAAAAAGCGCCCAAGCAAGATGTATTTATCAAAAGTAAAGATACCAAGGCTCTGTTCCGCGGTATTTTCGAGCTAGGTAAAAAATTAAAACGCAAATGGCGCCTAAATCATTCCGCACTCTATTTGGATTATCTAGCAGGTAATCAAAATTACAACTGCACACCTTGGGGCAATCCAACCCGGAATGTTTTCGGTTGGCAAAAACCTTGCTACCTGTTATCAGACGAAGGTTATGCAAAAACTTTCAAAGAATTACTTGAAGATACTCCTTGGGAAAAATATGGTACGGCGAATAACCCCAAGTGCGCGCAATGTATGGCACACTGCGGTTATGAAGCGACAGCCGTGGAAGATACCCTGCATAACCCATGGAAAGCTTTCATCACCTCTTTAAGAGGACCGCGCACAACGGGTCCTATGGTCGAGGAACCCACGCCAAAGTGGACAATGGAAGAAGAAAAAGCCTTTAAAAAGCTTAATGAAATTCCAGTAACAGTCATCAACAAATAATATCGCACTGACAGCATCCAATTTAATCTCTTCCGGGTTTAATTCCTCGCCCCTCGGGGCGAAGGCTGGTTGAAAACCAGCAGTCTGAAGAGCGCTTTTAATACCTCGCTGCTTGCGGCGGGGTGCTTTATTTTTAGAATTTTATTGGCATGTTAGAAATCTTGGAATTAGTCGAATATTTAGCAATTTTTGGTGCCGCTTGCTGGTATGCGGTGGTATTTTTGCCATGGCGCCCTTGTGAAGTTCGCGAGAAACTCGAATGCCCTATTTCTGTAAGTGAATCGCCATTAAATGATGTTACCGTTTTAATTCCTGCTCGCAATGAAGGTCTCTATATTCAGCGCACGCTAGCAGGAGTTAAACAACAAAGCGCAGAAACGCAAGTCATCGTCATTGATGATCAGTCGTCTGATGATACGGCTGAACAAGCCCGTGCAGGCAATGTCAGGTGATCGCCGGAACAACACCACCGCCGGGCTGGAGTGGAAAGCTATGGGCACTTCAACAAGGATTACAGCATGTCAAAACGCCTTTTACGTTACTATTAGATGCTGACATCGAATTAGCGCCGGGGATTGTTGCTGAACTGCGCAAAAAAGCGTTAGCAGAAAATCTTACTTTGGTATCATTAATGGCAGAACCGCCGATGATGAATTTTATCGAACGGCTTTTAATGCCTGCGTTTATCTTCTTCTTTAAGCTACTATACCCTTTTAATTTAGCCAATAAAACGACCTCACCTGTTGCAGCAGCGGCAGGAGGATGTATTTTAATAAAAACGGAAACACTGCATGCCATTAATGCCTTTTCAAGTTTGCATACGGCATTGATTGATGATTGCACTTTGGCTTCGCACGTAAAACGCACGGGGCAATACACATGGATTGGCCTAAGTCATGCTGCCCGCAGTCACCGAGGATACTCTGAGTTAATGCAAATATGGAATATGGTGGCGCGTACAGCATTCACACAACTGCGCTATTCATCGATTTTGCTAACCTTATGTACTTTTATTATGGTCGCAATGTTCTGGATAGGACCATTAGCTTTCTTATTTTTCAGCACACAACTTTTATTTCTGACCAGCATATTCACTTGGATTGCGATGTTTTTTGCCTATACCCCCACTTTGGTTTATTATCAACGGTCAATATTATGGGTGCTAGCATTACCCCTTATTGGCACACTGTATCTTGCCATGACTTGGACATCAGTACTCCGGTATTGGAATGGAGAGCGTGCTCATTGGAAAGATCGTCGCTATGAAAGCAAAGCAAATAATTAATATGAAACCAATCATCAAATTCAAGCTTGCGGTGCTGTTACTATTGATCAGCATAACGGTTATCGCTGATAACAATTCGCTTAATGAAAATCCGGAACAAGTCATCGTTCAAATGCAATCGTCCCTCATCCAAGTGATGAAAAACGGTGAAAAACTGGGCTATGAGGGTCGCTTCAAGTTTCTTGAGCCTGTCATTGATCAATCACACGACATTGAACTGATTATCAAAACGATTCTGGGTTCAACCTATTGGTCACAGTTGGATCATGAGCAAAAACAATTGATTACAAAAACTTTCCGGGAACTAAGTATTGCGACCTATGCAAGTCAATTTACGCAATATGAAGGTGAGCAATTCGAAGTCATCGAACAACGCGACCTGCCACACGAACAAAAGCTTGTACGTAGTCAATTGATAAAATCGGATGGCGGAACGGTTAATTTTGATTATGTGTTGCATAAAACCGAGCAAGGATGGCGCATTGTCAATATCCTATTTGATGGCGTCAGTGATTTAGCTATCAAACGTGGCGAGTACCGCGCAGTGATGCAACGTGACGGATTTCAAGCCTTGATTGAATCGCTCAAAGAAAAAATCGCATTAGCACGACAAAACTAATCCGTAAACTTCGAGTTTCTTAATACGCTTTCTTAATCGTGGAAAACCCCAATCCTTCGGCCCAGCGTATTTTTGCACGCTGGGCTGGTGCCACATACCGATATGCAATCTGGGTTATTCTCGCTTTATTGTTCCTTACGGCTTTCAGCATAGGATATATCGCTGATAATCTGGGGGTAGATACCGATACCACCGATATGCTTTCGGAAGACGTTCCATTTCGTGCAAACCACATCCGTTATAAGCAATCGTTTTCTCAATATGAAGACACACTACTGCTGGTAATTGATGCCCCTACGCAAGAACAAGCACATTCAGCAGCCAAACGGCTCAACGTTTATCTACACAAAAATCGCGAGCAATTCCCGGAAATTTATTATTTAAGCGGTGAATTATTTTTTCAACAAAATGGATTGCTATTCAAAAGCATCGATGAATTAGGCCGCATCACCGATCAGTTAGCCTCAGCTCAGCCACTGGTTGCCCGCATAGCCGAAGATCCGAGTCTAGCTACTTTCTTCTCTATTCTAACCGAAGCTGTAGAAGCATTACGAACAGGCCAAACATTAGAACTCAGCTCAGTATTTAACGGGGTCAGCAACACCATTCATGCACGCCTGGCTGGAAAATCCAATGCGCTCTCATGGCAAGCATTACTCAGCGGAGAAACACAAAAAGACAATTATCAAGAGTTTATCGTCGTTAGACCGAAGCTAGATTATTCACAGATATTTGCTGCGAAAGAATCCATCGAAATGATACGGAAGGCAGCATCAGAATTGGGATTCTCCTCCGAAACAGGCATTACATTACGCATCACCGGTGAAGTCGCACTTGCACATGATGAGATTGATAGCGCCATGCACGGCGCGCAAGAATCTGGCTTATTAGCATTGGTACTGGTAGCGATTGTGTTGTATCTAGCGCTGCGTTCGGTTGGAACTTCTATTGCCGTGGTGATCAGTTTAATTGTCGGATTGATATTGACGGCTGCATTTGCCACCCTTGCTGTCGGTCACCTGAATCTGATCTCGATTGCATTCGCTGTGCTCTATATTGGACTGGGTGTCGATTATGCCATTCATTTTTTGTTTCGCTTTGAAGAATTAAAAAATACTCGCGACCCCGATGCAAAAACCATATCCAATGCGGGTGGCGATGTAGGGCAAGCGCTTCTGATTTGCGCCATTACAACCGCAATCGGTTTTTATGCTTTTATACCAACCACTTATCGTGGCGTAGCGGAATTGGGGATCATTTCTGGCACCGGTATGCTGATTAGCTTTGTTGTCACCATGACACTTCTCCCGGCACTACAAAAATTTTTCCCAATACCGACCACCAAACAAACTTCTCCAACGAGTACTTTAAAACCGATCAATAGAATTCTCGACTTTGCCGGTCGTTCGCAAAAATTGATTCTGACAGGCACGGTCATAGCAGTCATTGCGGCAGTAATCATCACACCGCAGATCCGATTTGATTACAACCTGCTGAACATGAATAATCCACGTGCCGAATCGGTGGTAACCTTTCAGGAACTGTTAAATCATCCTGAGGATTCACCGTGGCATATCGAAATTCTTGCAGATGATCTAACTACACTGAGGCAATTAAAAGAACGCCTCAAAGCGCTTCCTGAAGTAAAAACTGTCGTCAGTATCTTGGATTTAGTGCCGGAAGACCAAGAAACCAAAAGCCAGTTAATTGCTGAAATGTCAATGACGCTCGGCCCCATTTCTTTCGCAACACCATCGCATGATTCGAATCGTTCGCAAGTGCAACCAATCGTTGCGCTCGAAAAATTAATCACCAAAATAAACGATTTTCTTCAAGAACAACATGATCATTCTGCTAACACTTCGATACATGCCTTATTGGAATCTTTGTCTAAGCTTAAAGCGCAATTGCTACTGGATAGCCATTCGAGTCATAAAAATGATCAACTATTGCCGTCACTCGAAAACGACTTACTAAGCCTGCTGCCAGAATCGATTCGGCGTTTGCAGTTAGCATTGGGTGCCAAATTATTCACGCAGGAAACGCTACCGGAAGCTTTCAGTTCACACTGGTACAGTCGCGATGATTTTTACCGAATTTCAGTGTATCCGTCAGAGAATATCAATGATAACGATGCATTACGGCGCTTTGTCCGGGCTGTGCAACAAATAGCCCAGACCGCGACAGGCGTGCCAGTGATTAGCTTAGAAGCTGGCGAAGCGGTTGTAGGTGCCTTTATTCACGCGTTTTCGCTGGCATTGATCGGTGTTATCGTAACGTTGTTGTTGATGTTGCGCAGCATAAAATACACATTGCTAGCACTGGCTCCGCTACTATTAGCAACCTTATTTACCGGCGCATGTATGGTTTTGTTCGATTTGCCCTTTAACTTTGCCAATATTATCGCGTTACCATTGCTGCTTGGAGCCGGCATCGATAGCAGCTTACACATTGTGCACAGAAGGCGCAGCCAATCCAACAACAATCTCCTGCACTCTAATACCGCACGTGCAGTTTTTTACAGTGCCCTCACAACACTGGTTGGCTTTGGCAGTCTGTTTTTCTCATCACATCAAGGCACTGCCAGTATGGGACTGTTACTGACAATCGGTTTATCAATCACGTTGGTGTGCGTACTCGTTATACTGCCTGCATTGTTGCAGTGGAATGATAAAGGCGGCCGACAAGCATAAAATTATCCTCATACGGTGCTGTAAATTCGACTCGACTCAAGCCGTGTAAGAGTAACTGCTTTAGGATAATGCCCCGATGGAAGACTTCTAGGACTGAGGGGTGCTGCCAGAAATGAAGTCTATGCCAGCAGCACGTTGTTTGAACGCATGATGTGTTTTCTTCAGGTAAACTACGAACTATAACGACAAACATGTGACTCCACTCCTTTTTAATAGGAAATCGACACTCCTAGAAACATCACTTGGACGAGGCGAATTGAATTCTAAGTTTAGCCACTTCGTACCAAAGCAGCTGCAAAGAATCCATCAGTTTGATGTTGTTGTGGATTGATTTGTAGAAATTCTCCGGTATCCAGCGTAATCTTCTGTTGTGCCAGCAATTCTGTGGAATTCAATACCGTAAATTGCGGGTAGCTGTTTAAAAAATTGGAGATGATGTCTTGGTTTTCTTCGTCCAAGAAACTGCAAGTGGCATAAACCAAGCGCCCACCGGGTTTGAGTAACTTGGCTGCAGCGGCGAGAATTGCGCTTTGCTTGGTTTTCAATTCCTCGATACTTTGAGAAGATTGGCGCCATTTTAAATCAGGATTACGGCGCAGTGTTCCAATACCACTGCAGGGTGCATCAACCAGCACACGATCAATTTTTCCTGACAAACGCTTCACTTTACTGTCATTCTCATCATTGATGCGTTGGATATGCAAGTTGGATAAGCCCGAGCGCTTGAAACGCGGTATTAAGTTGCTCAACCGCTTCTCAGATACATCAAACGCATACAAGCGCCCTTTTGAGTTCATCAGCGCACCCAGTAATAAGGCTTTGCCGCCCGCGCCCGCACAAAAATCAACGACCATTTCACCGCGTTTAGGTGCCAGCAAATAACCTAACAATTGGCTTCCTTCGTCTTGGACTTCAATTTTTCCGGACAAAAATAATTCATGACGGTTAATCATCGGTTTTCCAGCAAGCCGTATACCACACGGTGAGTAAGGCGTGATTTGCGCATCAATACCTTCTTCCTGCAGTATCGCAATAACTTCATCACGTTTTGCCAGCAATGTATTCACACGCAAATCCAGCGGTGCAGTCTTTTGCAGTGCGAGCCCCAACGTTAGGATTTGTTCATCGGATAAATTAATTTTGAGTTTTTCAATCAACCAATCTGGAAGCTCGGCACGAATCGATAACGATAATTCATCGATCTTGATTGCTTTGATTTCGGCGAGCCATTTTTTCTCGGATTCACTGATAAAGGTATCGAATTCTCTTAAATTCAACCCGTGATATTTAACCAGATAGGCCAACACCAATGCGCGCGGCGTAACCGGATGGGCCAAACTCTCAAGAAAAAAGCGATGCCGCAAAATGCCAAACACTACTTCGGCGATAAAAGCGCGATCTTGTACACCGAGTATCGCATTATCACGAAAGAAACGCCGTATGATCGCATCGGCTGGAAATTCCAGCGGCAACAGCGCGCGCATCGCAGCAATGGCCGCATTTAATTGGGATAAAATTAATGGCATCGGTCTTGGTGCGCCGTTTCAGGTTTCGACGATCTGCTGGAACACCGGCCATTACTGTAGCGCATATGAATGCTAGTCACGATTTTATCGATTTCCCGACCATTTTCCTCAACCGAAACGATACGCACAGGCACCATGTGATAATCTGGGGCGAGCCAAATCTTTCTTTTCAGCTTTGAGCCATTTTCTTCCTGGCGCGTTATGACGATCGTATTAAGTTCTCCAAGCACGGTCTTTAAATGTTCTTCAGTAATTTTATACTGTGATAATCGAATTTGGTCATTATGCGCCACATGCCGATCCAACGACCCTTTCGGGGGTGGCACAAAAATAAAGCTATAAGACATACTTAAGCGATCCATGGTATCGGGTGGAAGTTTTTCTTTCGTCTCCACGCCTTTGTGTTGTAAGGTAACGTGCATACTATCCCAATCGAATACGATCAAGCTGGGTTCTTTTTTGCCGCGCTTTTCATACGCACGTAAAGGGCGTAATCCATGCTTGGTAACCATTCCTTCGCTGTGACGCACTAAACTGTTCGGCTCGACGATTTTAAAAATGCCTATCGCCTGCGCTTCGCTATTGATCACATAGTTGCTACCCTTCTTCGTGTGCTTAACATCCATCACCTCTTGAATCTCGCCATCACCGATATCGGTAGAAACCTGATAACTCATTTCGATACGGACAGGGATATTGGCTGCCCATACTGAAAAACTTAATACTGAAAATACCAAAAAGAATGCAAAAAACCTCATTCAGCTAACCCTGGAGAATAAAGCGTTATTTGACTCACACTGGTATGGGCTATTTGAACCGCATCACCAGTTACTTTAACCTGATCATTCATAAACCACCGCACCGCCTGAGGAAAAATGCGATGCTCCTGTTGTAAAATACGGTACGCCAGCGAAGCTTCCGTGTCTTCTGGCAATACCGCAACAGCAGCTTGAATGATAATCGGTCCATGATCCAATTGCGGCGTCACAAAATGTACCGTACAGCCGTGAATCTTCACCCCCTCATGCAATGCACGAGCATGTGTGGCCAAACCCGGAAATGCCGGCAACAACGATGGATGGATATTGATCAACCGATCTTGGTAGCGACGCACGAAATTGTCGCTCAGAATGCGCATGAATCCCGCCAAAGCCACTAATTTAGGTTGAAATTCAGCAATTTTTTCCGCCAGTACTTCATCGAAACCTTGTCTATCCTTAAAATCGCGGTGATCAACAACACATGTTTCAATTCCCTGTTGCCGGGCAATCTGCAAACCTTCTGCTCGTGGATTATTGCTGATCACAACCATGCGATCCACATTGAGATCCGCATTCAACAATGCTTGCATATTGCTACCGCGACCGGAGATTAAGATCACCAGCGTTTTCATCATGCCTCGTAAGCACTACACAAATCGCGTCGCTGGATGTGATCCGCGCGGTTCAATACTACCAATTTGCCAAACCGTTTCACCCAAGTCCTGTAATAATTGCATGGCCTTTGCCACCTGCTCAGGTGCAACCACAATCACCATACCAACGCCACAATTAAAAACTCGCGCCATTTCATGATCCGTCACATGACCGGTTTGTTGCAACCATTCAAACAAAGCGGGCATCGCCCATGTATTTTTCTGGAGTACCGCCGCCATTGAATCGGGCAGAATTCGCGGCACATTCTCTATCAATCCACCCCCAGTAACATGCGCCAAACCTTTAATCGGAATTTGCCTGATCAACTCCAACACCGGTTTCACATAAATTCGCGTCGGCGCCATAATACACGCTGCCAGTGTCCGCCCGTCGAATGATTGTTGCAGATCAACTTGATGTGCGCTGATGATCTTGCGAATCAGCGAATAGCCATTGGAATGCGCGCCACTCGACGCAAGACCGAGAACAATATCACCGTTCTCAATAGTAGCGCCACTGATAATCTGTTCCTTTTCCACAGCGCCCACGGCAAAACCGGCCAAATCATATTCTCCTGCAGGATACATACCCGGCATTTCGGCGGTTTCTCCACCAATCAATGCACAACCCGCTAGCTCACATCCTTTGGCGATCCCACCAATGACTTTGGTTGCAGTTGCCACATTCAATTGGCCACACGCAAAATAGTCCAAAAAAAACAACGGCTCCGCACCTTGTACCAGGATATCATTGACACTCATAGCTACCAGATCGATGCCAATCGTATCATGTTGATCAAGCTCAAAGGCCAGTTTAAGCTTAGTACCCACGCCATCAGTACCAGAAACCAATACGGGATCACGGTACTTTTTAGAAATCTCAAACAACGCGCCAAATCCGCCAATACCCGTCAACACTTCCGGGCGCAATGTTCTTTTCGCCAGTGGCTTAATATTTTCCACCAACCGATCGCCAGCATCGATATCTACGCCAGCATCGCGATAGGAAAGTGGTGTTGCATCAGAGGCATTACAGCTGGATGAAGTCAAAATGAATTCTCGCGCGATTGCAAAATGAAAAATACTCACAAAGCGTCATTTTACCGCAAATCAGCGACATACAGGGTGTGGAAATAACTGACGTAGCGCACATAGAGGTTCCCTCTGTTTTTCGACTTCCAATGGGTGAGCAGTTTTATGCTATCAGCTTATCTTTCTGTTGAGTGATTAGTATGTCATATAGAAACCGCATTGGTGATTTATATGTCCTGAACGAAACTTGATCTGACAGACAGGCCGACTAAGTTAATGCTGAGGCA
>ERZ1292633.614-Hain-H41-02um-R1-614-length-40742-cov-13_pt1 | contig 40742 bp, 35 predicted proteins | sample MGYA00564406_ERZ1292633 | MGnify/ENA primary metagenome ERZ1292633 (study PRJEB36523, sample SAMEA6512639) | groundwater metagenome | collected 2019-01-08 | study: AquaDiva: Metagenomics assemblies of 32 groundwater samples | reverse complement strand
CGAAGTCGTAACAAGGCATCCCTAGCGGAAGCTGGGGATGGATCACCTCCTTTCTAGGGAGTTATTGCCACGCATATCGCGCAAGCATATGCTGGGCCAATCCCAAGTCGCCCCGTAAAGGACGAAAGTCCCACGGGGGCGCTGCTCGAAAGAGCGCGCAAACCTTCCATCGAACGATGGATTGTAAGTTACTCCGGGCTTGATGTAGTTCCGGGTCATTCTCTCGATCAAGAAGTCAAAGTGCAAAAAACACGCCTTGAGCGTGTTTTTTGCATCCCGGCCCCGGCTTTCGCCGGGGTAAACTCCAGCCGGGAACCAGGGCGCTTGCGTGTGCGAAAAGACGTTGCGTGCCCGGCAGCGGGCAAAAAGGCGCGGTCGCGCTTTTCTGCTTGCTTCGGGATTTCGTCCGTCTTTTTTGTTCGCGCCATCAGGTCCGGACCCCTTGCAAATATAAGGGTGTTTTGCTACATTAGCCCTGTTCCGCCGCTTTTCATCAAAGCCACGGGGACGCGTAGCTCAGTTGGTTAGAGCGTCACACTGATAATGTGAAGGTCGGTGGTTCGACTCCACCCGCGTCCACCACGCAAATAAGCCGTTCCAATGTTTGAAGGAGCCGTCACGCATATCGGAGAAGCTGATATCGTCCTGCGTATCATCCTAGCGACCGTGCTTTCGAGCATCGTCGGCATCGAGCGCGAACTGCATCACAAGCCGGCCGGGCTGCGCACGAACGTGATGGTCGGACTCGGTTCCTGTCTTTTCACCCTGGTCTCCATCCGCGCCGCCGACGTCTTCCCCACCCTGACGGCCATCGATCCGACGCGCATCGCCGCGCAGATCGTGACCGGCATCGGTTTCCTGGGCGCCGGCACCATCCTGTTCGAGAAGGACCGCTCGTCGGTCATCGGCCTCACGACGGCCGCGACCCTCTGGGTCGTCGCCGCGGTCGGCACGGCCATCGGCATGGGACTGTATCTCGAAGCGATCGTCGGCACGCTCATGGTCTTCTTCACCTTCCTGGTCCTCAGCAAGGTGGTCAACGAAGTCCGCAAGCGCTCGACGGACCACGATGAGCACGGCGACACGGCGATGGAAGGGAACAAGCAGTAAAATTGAAGGAACGTCGTCGGGCGCGACCGCGCACGACACCCTGAACCGCCATCAAGGCTGGGCCTGCCCAGCCGCGAAGGAGGAGCGGCTGACACGCGATAGCGAGGACCGCGGAGCGAGTCCGAGCGGCAGCGTGTCAGGTAGCGACGTGCCGGGGTAGCTCATCGGTAGAGCGAAGGACTGAAAATCCTTGCGTAGCGAGTTCAATTCTCGCCCTCGGCACCACGAAAAGCCCATCTCCGGATGGGCTTTTCGTTTCCCGGGACGCTTGATTCTTTCCCCGAAATCCGGTGAAATGCGCGTGATGCATCAAAAGGACGCGTTTTGCGCGCCAGAGCAAAACTCCTTAAACTGCCATCAAGTCCACGCCTGCGTGGACGCGAAGGAGGAGCGACTGACACGCGATAGCGAGGAACCGCGGAGCGCGTCCGAGCGGCAGCGTGTCAGGTAGCGACGTTTCGGGGTGTGGCGCAGCGGTAGCGCGCCTGCTTTGGGAGCAGGAGGCCGTGGGTTCAATCCCCACCACCCCGACCAGCCAAGATTTCCGATGGAAGCGGCCAGCGTTGACGCGCAGGCCGCTTTTTGGTAAGAAGAAGCTGGTCCATTACAACGAGAAGGAGTCCGTATGAGAGCGATCACCGATGGAAGCTACGATATCGCCATGGTCGGCGGAGGCCACAACGGCCTCGTCTGCGCGACGTACCTCGCCAAGGCCGGGAAGAAGGTCCTGCTGCTCGAACGCCGCTCCATGTTGGGCGGCGCTTGCGCGACCGAACCGTTCCCTGGCATGCCCGAAGCGTTCCAGTCCACCGCGTCGTACGTCCTTGCGATCATGCCGAAGCGCATCGTCGAAGGCCTGGGGCTGTTCCGTCATGGCCTCAAGCTTCACGAGCGCGATCCGAACGCCTTCACCCCGCTCCGGGACGGCCGCTACTTCATGCGCTGGAACGACCCGGAGCGGACGCGCGCCGAGATCGCCAAGTTCGGCCGCGAGGGCGAGCGGGACGCGGAGAACTATCCGCGGTTCGGGGCGTCGGTCGCCGAGGTCGCCGAGTTCACGCGCTGGCTGATGTTCCAGACGCCGCCCGACCCGTTCCGGAAGCGCGACGTCTTCAAGATGATCAGCCTCGCCCGCAAGGCGCTGCAGCTCGGTCCCGAGAAGATCAAGCGCCTGGTCGACCTCTTCAGCATGAGCGAGTACGACTACGTCCGCCGCTTCGTGACGAGCGAGCCGCTCGTCGCCACGATCTGCTCGGACGGCATCATCGGCACCGACGGCGGACCGCGGACGCCCGGCACGGCCTACGTCCTCCTGCACCACGACATCGGCGACCTCGGCGACGAGCCCGGCAAGTGGTACTACCCCGAGGGGGGCATGGGCGCGGTCGGCGCCGCGCTCGGCGCCGCCGCGCGCGCTGCCGGCGTCACGATCATGACGGACGCCGACGTGAAGCGCGTCATCGTCGAGAAAGGCCGCGCCGTCGGCGTCGAGGCGGAGGTCGAAGGCGCCCTAAGGCGCTTCAAGGCCAAGGGCGTCGTCTCCGGCGCCGACTTCCACCGGACGTTCGCCATGCTCGATGCGGCCGACCGGCCGGAAGGCATCGACGAGAAGCTCGACAACTTCGACACGCGTTCCCCGACCTGGAAGACCAACATGGTTATCCGGAACACGCCGGAGCGGCACCTCAAGTGGGCCTGCGACTACAAGGGGCCGATGCCTCCCGGCACCATCCACCTGCCGCTCGATAACACGGATATCATCGAGCGCGCCTACGATGACTTCAAGTATGGCGAGCTCTCGAAGGTGCCGGTCCTCGAGATCTGCTGCCCGACGACGGTCGACCGCACGCTGGCGCCACCAGGCTTCCACGTCCTCTCGATCCTCGGCCAGTATGCGCCGTACGACACGCCGCGCGAGTTGCTGGAGAAGCGGACGCTCGAAGTCATGCGCCCGTACTGCAACATCGACGAGGTCCTGGTGACCGCGGACACGCACTCCCCCAAGGACCTGGAGACGCGCTTCGGCCTGACCGGAGGCAACATCTTCCAGGGCGCGATGCCGCTGAACCAGCTGTTCTTCATGCGTCCGGCCATGGGCATGGCCCGCTACCGCACCCCCATCAGGGGGTTCTGGATGTGCGGCTCGTCCTGCCACCCGGGCGGCGGCGTGACCGGCATCCCCGGCCACAACGCCGCCCGCGAGATCATCAAAGGTTGGTAAACGTCGCTACCGGCCAGGCTACCGGTCGGACTCGCTCCGCGGTCCTCCCTCTCACCTTGCCGTCGCTCCTCCTTCGCGGCTGGGCGGGCCCAGCCTTGATGGCGGTTCAATGTGTTTCGCGCGGTCGCGCGAAACGAACGCTCGGAGACCCGTCCTTCCGCTGGACGGGTCTTTTCATACCTGCCAAAATGCCGCCATATGCAGTTCAATCCCGATCTCCCGCCGGAAACGCGTAAATCCAAGAACCCCGCCGAGAACAAGAATCACGACTACCTCGTGCAGGCGATGCTGATGGGCCGCAGCCCCGAAGGCGAGGACGGTTGGGTCGTCCGTCACGCCGCTAAGTTCCGCGAACTGTTCGCCAAAGACGAAGCGTTCCGTGAAATGGTCAATGGACGACTCGACGACGCTGTCCTCCAGGAAATCCAAGCTCGTCTGAACGACGAGGATGATACGCGCTGAAAGCGAAAATACCCCGATGATATCGGGGTATTTTTGGAGCGGGCGAACGGAATCGAACCGTCGTGGCCAGTTTGGAAAACTGGAGCTCTGCCATTGAGCTACGCCCGCGCGCCGAAAAGTTGTACCAAACCCGCCGTCCCGCGTCAATCTCCACCCTTCCCATCTTCGGCGTACGCGGCCGCCTTTTCCGCGATCTGGCGGATCGACCAATCGGACTTCACGAGGTACTCCTTAGCGCCGGAAGCCTTGCCGCGCTCGATGTCATGCAAGAGGCCGTAGTTGGTGACGATGATCACCGGTACCGGCGCCAATAACGGATGGTTCTTCAATTCATCGATGACGGCATATCCGTCCATCTCCCCTGCCAGACGAATGTCCACCAGAATGACGTCGGGCTTCATGCGCACGGCGGCTTCAAGGGCATCCTCGCCCCTCCTTACGTGCACGACATCCATCCCCTGTTTCTCCAGCATGTAAACGCAGGCCAGGCCCGCAGGGCGATCGTCTTCGATCAGCAACGCTTTTTTCTTCATATGCAGCGTTCAGGCGTTCAGGCTGACTTGTCCTTCTTTAGGCTTCATCCCCGTTTTAGGTACGGTCACGCGGAAAGTCGCGCCTTTTCCCTCCTCCGACGTGAACTCGATGCTTCCGCCCCAAGATTCGACGATGAACTTGGCGAGATAGAGTCCGAGTCCACTACCCTCCGAGCTGTGCTCGACGGCGTTCGCGGCGCGGTAGAACTTCTCGAAAATCTTATCTTGCTGGCCTTTCGGGATGCCGATGCCCGTGTCAGTGACGCTCCAGGAGATGCTGCCGCCATCGTCACGCGCATCGACTGAGACCGTGCCGCCGTCCGGCGTATAGCGGATGGCGTTCTCGATCAGGTTCTCGAAAACTTCGCGGGCCAGCGTCTGATCGAGCAAGACCGTCGGCAGGTCCGGCAGGTTCGCGCGGAACGCGAGCTTCCGTTCCGCCAGCTTGTGCTGCAGGCCATCGAGGATTTCCTTCGTCATGACCTTCAGGTCGGTCGGCTCCGGACGTACCGGTACGCGTCCGGACTCCAGGCGCGTGACGGCCAAAAGTCGGTTCACCAATCCGACCATCTTGCGGAGCGAAAGATAGGCGTTCTCCGCGAACATCTTCTGGTTCTTCTTCAGCTTGCCTTCCGAAGGGTCGTTCAGGAGTTCCAGATACCAGCGGATGGTCGAGAGTGGCGTGCGCAGCTGGTGCGCCGCGACGGAGAGGAAGCCTGTCTTCATCTCATCCACCTCGCGCACGTAGGAGACGTCGCGGATAGCGAGAATCGCGCCATCGACGTGTTTTTGATCGTCGAAAACCGGTACGGCGACACCGGCGATGTGGGTATTCGTGGCGTCAGGCTTTTGCATGTAGACGTTTTCCGGCAGCGGAATCGCGTTGCCGTTCAGCGCCGAATCGATGTAATCGCCGATGCTGAAGCCAGGGGCGTCGTCCTGCTTGATAGAGACCAGGTCACGAAACCTCTTGCCGATGGCTTCCTGCGCCGAAAGTCCAGTGAGCCCTTCAGCCGCCCCATTCATGAAAGTGATGGACATTCCTGGAGCGATGCCTATCACGCTGTCAGCCAGAGATTCCAGCATGGCTTCGTTCCGCCTCTTGGCGCTGGCGATCTCGAGCGATTGCTTTTCGATGAACATCCTGAAGATCCTCTCGCCTTCAAGCGCCTTCTTGAGGCTGTCGTTCATCGCCACGAACTCCTTCCTTCTCAGCAGGACGAGGATGAGGACGCCTATCACGAGGACGGGGAGCGGCCAGAATAGGCTCTTGAACCACAGCGAACGATAAACCGGTACCGAACCTTCGAACGAGATTACGAGCGCGATCACGACCGCCATGGCGGCGACGACGAAGGCGGTAAGAATCGTGAGGAAGCGGATCTTCATGGACATCATGCCGCTATGATATCACACCGAGAGCTCGGAAACGGCGGCGCAGTAGGCGATGGCGAGGGCGTCGGCGGCATCATCCGGCTTCGGGATTTCCTTGAGGGCGAAGAGGCGGCGGACCATCTCCTGGACCTGGCGCTTGTCGGCTCCGCCGTATCCCGTGATGGCCATCTTCACCTGCATCGGCGTGTGCTCGGAAATAGGGACGCCGCGGTCGCGCAGGGCCAGCAGGGTGACGCCGCGCGCTTCGCTCACGCTCATCGCGGTCTTCACGTTCTTCTGAAAGAAGAGTTTTTCGACTCCGACGAGCATCGGCCGATGTAGATCGATCAGCTTGCCGAGCTCCGCGTGCAGCGAAGACAGGCGGTCGGCGTGCGGCATCTCCTTGGGCGTCTCCAGGCAGCCGTGCGCGACGTGGAAGAACTTCGAACCCTCTTTCCTCAGCAGTCCGAAACCCACGCGTGCCGTTCCGGGGTCGATGCCGAGGATGATCACAGGCGTGCGGTTAGAGATCGGCGTTGGTGTAGACGTCTTTCACGTCCTCGTCGGCGTCGAGCGCCTCGAGGAGTTCCGTCAAGGCGGGTTTCTGGTCTTCGGGGACCCTCAGGAGATCCTTGGCGATGTATGCCGGTTCGGCCGAGCCGATCTTGAATCCGGCCTGCTCCACTTTGGAACGGACTTCGCCCAAGTCGGAGAACGAGGTGATGACCTCCCAACCCTCCTCGTCGCGCGCGATGTCCTCGGCGCCGGCTTCGATGAGCCCCATCTCGACCTCGTCGGGATCCTTACCTTCAAAGGAAGCGGCGGGAATCTCGATGACGCCGCGGCGCTCGAACATCCAGGCGACCGCGCCGGCGGCGCCGAGCGTCCCGCCGTTGCGAGTGAAGGCGGTCTTCACGTTGGTGGCGGTGCGGTTGCGGTTGTCGGTGACGCATTCGACCAGGATGGCGGCGCCGCCGGGACCGTAGCCTTCGTAGAGGAGCTCCACGAGGACTTCGGCTTCGAGCTCGCCGGTGCCGCGCTTCACGGCGCGTTCGATGTTGTCCTTCGGCATGAAAGCCTCCTTCGCCTTCTCGATGGCCGTGTAGAGCTTCGAGTTCATGTCCGGGTCTCCCCCTTTCTCCTTCGCCGCCATGGTGATGGCGCGGCTGAGCTGCGTGAATTTGGCGGCCCTCTGCGAGTCCGCTTTCCCCTTTCCGAGCTTGATGTTCTGCCAGTGGCGTCCCATATTCGCTTGTTTAACTATCCCAAAAATAAGGCCGAAATGTCAACAAAAAGACGCGGCGAGCCGCGTCATCGAGAAAAGTGTTCGCGTTCGATCGAACGGAGTCCGGTCCTGGCCAGGAGCTCCTTGAGATCGCGGGGGATGACCAGCGTATCGGCGACGGCCGGGACCGGCATCGGATGGCCTTGATGTCCGCAATCCGCGCAGAGCGGCGTTACGCTCCAGTCGGACCACATCACGCGCAGGATGTCGCCATGGAGGCAGCGTTCGCGACTGCGGTGCAGGCGTCCGAGATGACGGCGCCAGCGGCGTAGACGCCGTTCCTCGCTGTAGTCCAGGAGGACGGGCCACTCGAACGCTCGCAGGATCATGTCTCGGATCTTGATGAGTTCGGTTCCGCTGAATACGGAGCCTTCTGCGAGCTCCTTGGCCGGCGGGTTCTCGAACAGGCGCCAGAGGTCTTCGAGCGCCGGATGGATCGGGACGACAAGCTCGATCATATGGCCTCCTCAGGCGCGACCCTAGCAGGAAAACCCCTTCTTGTCAACAAAACACAAAACGCCCCTCGCGGGGGCGTTTCGCTTCTCGAGGCGTCCTCAGTCGAGGAGCGCGGGCGAGATGATCTCATCGATGCCGATGGGAGATTCGCCGAGCTTGTGGAAGCCCGTACCGGCCGGGATGAGGCGGCCGATGATGACGTTCTCCTTGAGGCCCTCGAGCTTGTCGAGCTTGCCGGAGACGGCGGCGTTGATGAGCACCTTGGCGGTCTCCTGGAAGGAGGCGGCCGAGAGGAAGCTCTCCGTCGAGAGCGAGACCTTGGTGATACCGAGGAAGAGCTCGTCGGCTTCGGCCGGGGTCTTCTTGAGTTCCTTCACGCGGCGGTTCTCCTCGATGAAGATGGCGTGCTCCACCGTCTCGCCTGGGAGCAGTTCCGTGTCGCCGGCGTCCTTGACGTACACGCGCGAGAACATCTGCTTGATGATGACCTCGACGTGCTTGTCGTTGAGCTTCTGTCCCTGCGAGGAGTAGATCTTCTGCGTCTCGTGGGTCAGGTAGGTCTGGACGGCTTCGCGGCCCTTGTACTTGTAGAGCTCCTGGAGGTCCAGGTCGCCTTCCGTGAGCGGGTCGCCGAGCGTGACCTCCTGGCCGTCCTTCACGTAGAGCGTGAAGCCCGGCGGGATGACGTACTCGGTCTCCTTGGCGGCCTCGCCCGTGAGCGTCACGACGGTCTTCACGACCTTGGCGACGCCGTTGAAGGGGGCCCATTCCTTCGTGCCATCCTTGCGGTTGATGAGGGACAGTCCCTGCGCGACTTTCTCGCCGTCTTTGACCGCGATCTCGTCGCCCTTGGAAGCCTTGAACTTGAGTTCGGCTTCCTCGGTGTGGCTGATGCGGATGATCTTGGAGCCGGAGAGGCTGTCGACGATGCGCTCGCCCGAGGCGGTCTCGATGATGCGGCGTTCGACCTCGTGGATCTTCACGATGCCGGCGACGTCGGCCACGAAGGCCTTGCGCTTCGGCGGGCGGGCTTCGAAGAGCTCTTCGACGCGCGGGAGGCCCTGGGTGATGTCGGAGCCGGCCACGCCGCCGGTGTGGAACGTGCGCATGGTCAGCTGGGTGCCAGGTTCGCCGATGGACTGCGCGGCGATGATGCCGACGGCGGTGCCGACGCGGACCGGCTTGTTGTAGCCCAGGTCGAAGCCGTAGCACTTCTGGCAGACGCCCTTCTGCTCCTTGCAGGTGAGCACCGAGCGCACCATGATCGAGGCGACCTCGAGCTTGGCGATGACGCGGGCGTCGGCTTCGGTGACGATCTCGCCGGCCTTCACGATGACTTTGCCGGTCTCGGGATGCTTCACGGACTCGAGGACGCAGCGGCCGACGGTGCGGGCCGCGAGCGTCTCGCCCATCTCCTTCGATTCGGCGGCGGTGATGAGCATGCCTTCCTCGACGCCGCAGTCGACGCTGCGGACGACGACGTCCTGGGCGACGTCGACGAGGCGGCGCGTCAGATAACCGGCGTTGGCGGTACGAAGGGCGGTGTCGGTAAGGCCTTTACGCGCGCCGTGCGTCGAGATGAAGAACTCAAGGACGTCGAAGCCTTCCTTGAAGCCCTTCTTGATAGGCAGCTCGATGATGTCGCCGCGCGGGTTCACCACCAGGCCCTTGATGCCGACCATCTGGGTCAGCTGGGACCAGGAACCGCGGGCGCCGGATTCGATCATCGAGGCGACTGAGCCCTCCTTCGGCAGCTGGTTCTTGGCTTCCTTGGTGATGCGGTCCTTGATGTCGGTCCAGATCTTCACGATCTGGAGGTAGCGTTCATGGTTGGTGAGGAGGCCTTCGCCATACTGCTCTTCGACCTCTTCGACGCGCTTCTCGCCTTCGGCGAGGAGCTCGGGCTTGCCCTGGATGGTCGGCAGGTCGTCCATGCCCCAGGAGAAACCGGACTTCGACGAATAGTGGAAGCCGAGCTCCTTGAAATCGTCGAGCAGGGCGGCGGCGCGTTCGACGCCGTGAAGCTCGATGCAGAGTCGGACGATGTCGGCGGCCTTCTTGGTGTCGAGCGCCTCGGAGACGCGCGGCAGGCCTTCCGGCAGGACGTTGTTCAGCAGGATGCGGCCCATCGAGGTCTCGACGGGCTTCTCCCCCTTCTCGACGCGGCAGAGGATGCGCTCGTTGAGCTTGATGTTGCCGGACTGATAGGCCAGGCGCACTTCGCTCGGCGAAGCGTAGGCCTTCTTGGTGCCGTCCTCGCGATCGGTGAAGCGCGAGAGGTAGTGGATGCCCCAGATGATGTCCTTGTTCAACATCGGCGGCGGAGATCCCGTGGCGGGCTTCAGCAGGTTCTTGGAGGAGAGCATCAGCTCGCCGGCCTCGCGCTTGGCCTCTTCGGTCAGCGGGACGTGGACGGCCATCTGGTCGCCGTCGAAGTCGGCGTTGAAGGCCGGGCAGACCATCGGATGAAGCTGGATGGCCTTGCCTTCGATGAGCGTCGGCTGGAAGGCCTGGATGGAAAGGCGGTGCAGCGTCGGAGCGCGGTTGAGCATCACGAAGCTCTTCCTCGTGATGTCTTCGAGGATGTCCCAGATCTCCGAGCGGCCGGATTCGATGAAGCGGTTGGCCGAGCGGATGTTGTGGCAAAGCTCCTGCTTGATGAGCTGGGCGATGACGAACGGCTTGAAGAGCTCGAGCGCCATGCGCTTCGGCAGACCGCACTGGTGCAGCTTGAGGCGCGGGCCGACGACGATGACCGAGCGGCCGGAGTAGTCGATGCGCTTGCCGAGCAGGTTCTGGCGGAAGCGGCCCTGCTTGCCCTTGAGCTGGTCGGCCAGGGACTTCAGCTGGCGCTTGCGGCCGGTCGTGGCGATGACCGTCTTGGACTGGCGGGCGCTGTTGTCGATGAGCGCGTCGACGGCCTCCTGCAGCATGCGCTTCTCGTTGCGCGAGATGACTTCAGGGGCGTTGAGCTCCTGGAGGCGCTTGAGGCGGTTGTTGCGGTTGATGACGCGGCGATAGAGGTCGTTCAGGTCGGAGGTCGCGAAGCGGCCGCCGTCGAGCGAGACCATCGGGCGGAGGTCAGGCGGGATGATGGGAATGGCGGTCATGATCATCCACTCGGGCCGGATCTTGTTGCGGTCAAGGCTGCGGAGCAGCTTCACGCGGCGGACGAGCTTATCCTTCTTCGCGCCGAACGCGTCGACGAGTTCGGCCTCGAGCTGCTTGACCGTCTTCTTGAGGTCGACGGCCTTGAGGAGCTCGTAGACGGCCTCCGCGCCGATGGACGCCTCGAAGAGGTGGCCGAACTTGAGCGACCACGTCTGGTAGACGTGCTCGGAGATGATGCGCATCGGATCAAGATCCTTGAGCTCGCGCATGGTGTCGGTGTAGTCCTCCTCGAGACCCGCGATCTTGGCGTCGTTGACGTCCTGGGCCTTCTTGAGGTCCTTCTCGGAAGCGTTGCGCTCGCGGAGCTGCGCCATCTGGCGCTCAGCCTCGTTCTCGAGCATCTTCCGCTTGCCCTTGTACTCCTGCTTCAGCGCCTCGACGGTCTGGAGCTTGGCCTCCAGGTCGACCTTCGTGATGATGAAGTTCGCGAAGTAGATGACCTTCTCCAGGTTCATGACCGACATGTCGAGCACGAGGCCGATCTTGCCGGGGATGCTGCGCAGGAACCAGATGTGCGCGACCGGGGACGAGAGGTCGACGTGGGCCATGCGCTCGCGGCGGACCAGCGAATGCGTGACTTCCACGCCGCACTTCTCGCAGACGATGCCCTTGTAGCGCACTTTCTTGTATTTGCCGCAGTAGCATTCCCAGTCCTTGGACGGCCCGAAGATCTCCTCGGCGAAGAGTCCGCCCTTTTCGGGCTTCTGGGTGCGATAGTTGATGGTCTCGGGTTTCGTGACTTCGCCGTACGACCAGTCATGGATCACTTCGGGGGAAGCGATCTTCAGGCGGATGGCGTCGAAGTCCAGGACCCTGATCTGTTCTCGCATCATATTATTTCAGGCTAGGAGCCGCGGGCTCTTCGGAATCGAGGTCGACCTTCTCGTAGTCGCCGTTGTCGCGCTGCTTGAGGAGCTCGACGTCGAGGGCCAAGCCCTTGAGTTCGCGGACGAGGACGTTGAAGGATTCCGGGATGTTGAGCTTCTTGATCGGTTCGCCCTTGATGATGTTCTCGTAGGCGCGGCTGCGGCCCGGGACGTCGTCGGACTTGATGGTCAGGATCTCCTGGAGCGTGTGCGCGGCGCCGTACGCTTCGAGGGCCCAGACTTCCATTTCGCCGAAGCGCTGGCCGCCGAACTGGGCTTTGCCTCCGAGCGGCTGCTGCGTGATGAGCGAGTACGGGCCGATGGAACGCTGGTGGATCTTGTCTTCCACCATGTGGTTCAGCTTCAGCATGTACTTGTAGCCGATCGTGACCTTGTGGTCATAGGCGGAGCCGGTGCGTCCGTCGAAGAGGGTCATCTGGCCGCTTTCCGGCAGTCCCGCCTTCTTCAGTTCCCCCTTGATCTGCGCTTCGGAGATGCCGCTGAAGACCGGGGTGACGACGCGATAGCTGAGCGCGTTGGCCGCGAGTCCCATGTGGGTCTCGAGGACCTGGCCGAGGTTCATGCGCGAAGCGACGCCCAGGGGCGAGAGCAGGATGTCGACAGGCGTGCCGTCCTCGAGGAACGGCATGTCCTCGACCGGGACGATGCGCGAGATGACGCCCTTGTTGCCGTGGCGTCCGGCCATCTTGTCGCCGACCTGGATCTTGCGGAGGTCCGCGATGGAGATCTGGATGGCCTGGATGACGCCCGGAGAGAGCTTGTCGCCGGCTTCGCGGGAGAAGACCTTGATGTCGATGACCTTGCCGCGCTCGCCGTGCTCCAGGTAGAGGGAGGTGTCACGGACGTCGCGGGCCTTCTCGCCGAAGATGGCGCGAAGGAGCTTCTCTTCGGCCGAAAGCTCGGTCTCGCCCTTGGGCGTGATCTTGCCGACCAGGATGTCGCCGGAAGCGACCTCGGCGCCGATGCGGATGACGCCGTTCTCGTCGAGGTTGCGGAGCTTCTCTTCGGAGACGTTCGGGATGTCGGAAGTGACCATCTCGGGGCCGAGCTTGGTCTCGCGGACTTCGATCGTGTAGTTCTCGATGTGGATCGAGGTGTAGCGATCGTCGTGGACCATGCGCTCGGAGAGGATGATGGCGTCCTCGTAGTTGTAGCCCTCCCACGAAAGGAAGGCGACCAGGACGTTCTGTCCGAGCGCGAGCTCTCCCCCGTCGGTGGCGGGGCCGTCAGCGAGCGCGTCGCCCTTGCGGACCTTCTGTCCAGGGACGGCGATCGGGCGCTGGTTGATGCAGGTGGAGTGGTTGGAGCGGACGAACTTGTTCAGGTGGTACTCCTTGCGGGTGCCGTCGTCGCCGGTGACCTCGACGAGGTCGCCCTGGACCTTCGTTACTTCGCCGTCGAATTCGGCGCAGACGACGTGGCCGGAGTCGCGGGCGGCGCGGTGTTCCATGCCGGTGCCGACGATCGGCGCGTCCGGCTTGATGGTCGGGATGGCCTGGCGCTGCATGTTCGTGCCCATGAGCGCGCGGACGGCGTCATCATGCTCGAGGAACGGGATGCAGGCGGTGGCGACCGAGATGATCTGGCGCGAGTTCACGTCCATGTACTCGATGTCGTCGGTCGACACCGTGGCCGGTTCGCCGTTGCGGCGTCCCGGAACCTTGTCCTGCGTGAAGTAGCCCTTCTCGTCGAGCGGCGTGGTGGCGGCGGTGGTGATGGCCTTCTCTTCCTGGAAGGCGTTCAGGTACGCGACCTCGTCGGTGACCTGCGTGCGGCCGTCCTTCTGCTTCACGACCTTGCGGTACGGCGTCTCGATGAAGCCGTACTCGTTGATGCGCGCGTAGGTGGAGAGATGGCCGACCATGCCGATGTTCGGTCCTTCCGGCGTGGCGATCGGGCAGATGCGGCCGTAGTGCGTGCGGTGCACGTCGCGGACGTCGAAGCCGGCGCGCTCGCGGGAGAGGCCGCCGGGGCCCATGGCGGAGAGGCGGCGCTTGTGCTCGAGCTCGGCCAGCGGATTGGTCTGGTCCATGAACTGCGAAAGCTGCGAGCTCATGAAGAATTCGCGGATGACGCCGATGACCGGGCGCGCGTTGATGAGCTTCGACGGCGTCAGCAGGGTGATGTCCATCGTGGACATGCGGTCCTTGATGATGCGCTCCATGCGGGCGAGGCCGACGCGGAGGCGGTTCTGCACCAATTCGCCGACCGCGCGGACGCGGCGGTTGCCGAGGTGGTCGACGTCGTCGGAGTCCTCCTGGGTGTTGTTCAGGCGGATGATCTCGCGGACGATCTCGACGATGTCCTCCTTCTTGAGGATGCGGTGCTCGGGCTTCTCGATCTCGTCCTTGGTGACCTTCTTGGCGAAGCGCTGGGCGAACTTGTAGCGGCCCACGCGGTGGAGGTCGTAGCGGTCGAAGTTGAAGAACATCGAGTGGATGAGCGAGCGGGCGTTGTCGGTGGTGGCCATGTCGCCCGGGCGGATGCGCTTGTAGACCTCGCGCAGGCCGTCCTCCTCGTTCTTGGCGTCGTCCTTGCCGAGCGTCGCCTCGATGTACTTGTGGTTCGGGTGGTTGTCGATGTCGGCGAAGAGCGGAACGATATCCTCGTCCGTCGGGTAGCCGAAGGCGCGCATCAGGGCCGTGACGGCCACGCGGCGCTTGCGGTCGATCTTCACCCAGATGACGTCGTTCGCGTCGGTCTCAAGCTCGAGCCAGGCGCCGCGGTTGGGGATGATCTTGGCGCCGAAATACTTGCGGCCGCGGACGGCCTCGTGCGTGAAGAACACGCCGGCCGAACGCACGAGCTGGGAAACGACGACGCGCTCAATGCCGTTGATGATGTAGGTGCCGCGTTCGGTCATGACCGGGAAGTCGCCGAGGAAGATTTCCTGTTCGCGGGGCGATTCCGTGGGATTACGCTTGTTGACTAGGCGCGTCTTCACGCGCAGCGACGCCTCATACGTGAGGTTCTTGGCCATCGACGTCTTCTCGTCGAACTTCGGTTCATCCAGGTAGTAGTCGAGGAACGTGAGCTCGAGGTCGCGTCCGATGAAGTCCTTGACCGGGGAGACTTCGTCGAACAATTCTCGCAGGCCTTCCTTGAAGAGCCAGGCGTACGAATCCTTCTGGACTTCGATCAGGTCGGGAAGCTCGAAGACTTCCTTCAGTTTCGAAAACGAGACGCGTTCCCTCGTCTTCGGCTGAGTGCGCTTGATCTGCATAACAGAAAAAAGGGGGTGAATAAGGTTTTCCCCTTCCTTCCTCGTGGACAGTTCAGCCGATGAGGTCGGACAGTGGCTCATCGCCGCCGCGATTCCTGCCTACCGACGCAAAAAAGAAAAAGCCCGCCCCTTTCCCCGGGGCGAGGATTTTCGCTAATTGGTGCGGGAAACAGTGAGCACGACGTTGATTTCAAACGGAGCATAACATCGGGTTTATCCCCTGTCAAGGGAAAATGGCGAACGTGTCAAGGGGGTGTAAAAACGGCGAAAGATAGCCAAAAGCCGAAAACTTTACACAGGGTCGCGTCCGAATCGTGCCCGACTTTTTTTTCAGTCGCTTTATGTCAACTGAGACCTCATCCGTAGAATTATGCCAGATTTAGATGACAGTAATTAAGCTTAAATATGGGTATTTAGCCCCATATTTGACAAGGACTATTGACAAAAGCTTTGGGGGGTGCTATGCTACCCGGTCAGAATCAAGAACCCCCGGCCTTCGGCAGGACAAGCTTCTTCCGAGAGAAATGGGTGGTCCGTCCCTGTGGGCCTTCGGGCGAAACGGGGACACGGACGACGCGTTGCGTGGATTTCCGGCTCCGGCTGGAAGCCCTCACGATGCCCGTTCGCGGAACGCGTCGCTTAGGCGAATCGCGGACCATGACCCCCAGTTCCTTCGGAAGAATGACGACCTGATCTTCCCATGAACGACTTGGAGGAGTGCACTCTGCCAACGCCCTTACCGGCTGCGGCGGACGAGTCCGTCTCTCAGGAACCATCCGGCTTCGGCTGGATAATTCCTAAGAACCGATTCGCTAGGCGTCCTGCTTCGGCAGGTCACGCTACCTAACGCCTCCAAATCGTTCCTGGGAAGATCTTTCGTTCTGAAGAGAAAGGAGACCCATGATCTTTTACAACTAGCTTCGTTCGAACCGGTCCAGCGTCGCCATTCCGGCACGCGGACGCAAAGGCGCCGGCCTCGCCGGCCACATACAAGGAGACCGTGATGAGAAACCAGCCCCGTAACAAGCCGTCCGCCCGCTATAACGAGACGATCATCGAAGGATGGTTCGACGTCTGTCACCTGGACACCTGGGACAACGGTCCCAGCCTGGTCATGCGCCTGGACCCACACGAGCGGAGTGCGATGGTGCAGACGTTCCGGACCGCCCTGCCGGACATCGACGTCACCATGAAGCGCGTACTGAAGTGCATCGAGTTCGGTCGCGCCACCGACCAGCGCACCCGCCACCGACAGGGCATCGAGATCGATATCGAGCTCAAGCGCGAGGATGGGGGGATCTTCATCCTCATGCACCTCACGACGCTCAAACTCGACAACGGCAATCCGCGCCATGTAGTGCCGCTCCGCGACAAGGAGGGTAAGTACGTGATGGAGGGCGGGAAACAGGTGGTGGAGGCGGCTGCGCTGACCTTCGAGCGGTTCTTCCCGGAGAACAGCCTGCAGAAGCTGTGCGACACCTCCGAGGACCTGTTGGCCTCCATGCTGCTGCGGCGGATCCGGCGCACCCTCCGGGCCCGCGGGGACCGAAAGACGTTCGGACAGCTGCAGCGCTCGCTCGAGTTCTTCCTCGAGACCAGCGAGGAGAACAAGCCGGAAAGGCTGACCGCGAACGTCGGGGAGATCTCGGCGAACAAGGACGGCCAGGGTCGGAAGGAGCAGGGCCAGAAGAAGGGCAGGATCAAGGCCGAGAAGATCAAGATCTCCGCCGAGGAGAACGAGGTCGACCCGACCGACGAGACGGCCCGGAAGCTGACCCAAGCCCTGACCGGCATCGACCCCGGCGAGGGCGTCGAGCCCGAGACCGCCGAGGCGGCTCCCGCTCCGACCGCAAGGCCGAAGAAGGAGCGCCCCAAGGCGATCAAGCTCGGCTCGGTCGAGGCCGCCGAGGAGCTCTCCAAGCTCGCCGCCGTCATGGCACCGAACGGCTCGAACGGCCAGTAGTAGCCCAGTCACGCTCAGTACCGCCGCCCCTACGATTCTTGTAGGGGCGGCGTTTCACGTTTAGGAAGGAAACACGACGACGCCCCGGAAGGAACCCCTCCGCCCTTCGGGCACCTCCCCTTTAGCAAAAGGGAGGACGTCTAGTCGAATCCCACTCTTTGCTAAAGAGGGGGAAGGGGGTTCTCCGAATGCTCGTGCGGCCCCTTTCCCAGGCAGATTTTTGTGATACGATACGCCTGTCATTTCAGGCTTTCTTTCAGCATATGGGCAAACACCGGAGGAACGGGAACAATCAAGGAAACAGGAGCGATCATCGTAACGGCAAGAACGGAAGATCCCAGGACAGGGCGTATCGGCCTGAGCCGTTCGTGCTGAATCCGGAAACCCGACGCGGACTCTTCACGATCCTCCTGCTGATGTGCGCGCTGCTCTTCACGCTGGCGGCCTTCGGCATGGCCGGCATGATCGGCGGCTACCTGAACTCATTCGGCCACAAGCTGCTCGGACGGCTCTCGCCCCTCCTGCCCGCCTTCCTGCTCTTCGTGTCGATCGGCCGACTGCGCCGTGAATCCAAGGCCTTCGACGCCGCCGCCAAGTTCGGCGCCGCACTCTTCATCCTGACGGTCGGAGCGATGATCCACCTGGTGATGGCGCGGCCGGACGGCGTGGCCTTCGGCAAAGGTCTCGACGATGGCGGCGGCTACCTCGGCATGCTCATCAGCTATCTCTTAGAACAGGGCCTGGGCTTCTTGGGCGCCGCCATCGTCATCGGCGGCGGCATCCTCGCCTCGCTCCTCCTGATATTCAAGACGTCGCTCGAGAAGCTCGTCTTCCCGCACCGCGCGCTGATGGATTTCGTCCGCAAGCAGCCGGGCGATCAGGGCGGCACCATCGGTGCGCCGAACGGACCGCTGCCGGAGCGGGCCGAAGCGAAACCTGAGTTCGCTTCGAAGGACGTTAAGGGCGCCCTGGATCTCCCGATGGAAGCGCCCGTCATCGCCGGTGAGCACGTCTCCGCCGCGCCGAAGAAGGTCTGGCGGAAGGTCGCCCTGCCGCTGGATCTCCTGAACAACAAGGCGACCAAGCCGACCTCCGGCGACATCGGCCGCAACCAGCACGTCATCCAGAAGACGCTCGAGAACTTCGGCATCCCGAGCGAGATGGGCGAAGTCTCCGTCGGACCGACCGTCACGCAATTCACGCTGAAGCCGCATGACGGCGTGAAGCTCTCGCGCATCACGGGGCTGAACAACGACCTGGCGCTGGCGCTGGCCGCGCATCCGATCCGCATCGAGGCGCCGATTCCCGGCAAGTCGCTGGTCGGCATCGAGGTGCCGAACCAGGCCGTCGCCATCGTGAACCTGCGCGAGATCCTGGAATCGAACGAGTTCCGCTCTTCGCGCGCATCGCTGCGCATCGCGCTCGGCAAGGACGTGGCCGGCAAGCCCTGGCTCGCGGACCTCGCCAAGATGCCGCACATGCTCGTCGCCGGCTCGACCGGTTCGGGCAAGACGGTCTGCCTCAACTCCATCATCGTCTCGCTTCTCTATACCTACGGCCCCGACGAGCTGCGCTTCATCATGGTCGACCCGAAGCGCGTCGAGCTCACCTCCTACAACAACATCCCGCACCTGCTCGTCCCCGCCATCACCGACGTGGCCAAGACGCTCAACGCCCTCAAGTGGGCCATCGGCGAGATGGACCGCCGCTTCACGCAGCTCGCCCGCTACGGCAAGCGCGACATCGCTTCCTACAACGAAGCTGCCGACGAGAAGATGCCGTATCTCGTCATCGTCATCGACGAACTCGCAGATCTGATGGTCTCCTCCGCTTCCAACGAGGTCGAGACCTGCATCATCCGCCTCGCGCAGATGGCCCGCGCCGTCGGCATCCATCTCATCCTCGCCACCCAGCGTCCGTCGGTCGACGTCATCACCGGCCTCATCAAGGCGAACTTCAACGCGCGCATCGCCTTCGCCGTCGCCTCCGGCACCGACTCGCGCACCATCCTCGACTCGCTCGGTGCCGAGAAGCTCGTCGGCCGCGGCGACATGCTCTTCACCTCCGCCGAACTCTCCAAGCCGAAGCGCCTGCAAGGCACCTATATTTCCGACCTCGAGATCAAGAAGGTCGTGGACTTCATCAAGAGCAACTTCGACGCGCCGGACTACCGGCACGAGATCGTCGACCGCCTGGGTTCGACGTCCAACGGCGTGACCTTCAAGGACGGCGGCGGCCAGGACGAGCCGCTTCTCCAGGATGCGCAGGACGTCATCACGCGCTCAGGCAAGGCTTCGGCCTCGTTCCTCCAGCGCCGCATGCAGATCGGCTACGCCCGCGCCGCGCGCATCCTCGACCTGCTCGAAGAGAAGGGCGTCATCGGCCCGGGCAACGGCGCCAAGCCGCGCGAGATCCTCGTGCCGCACGAGGGCGCGGCCACCGATATCGACGACGAAAACGGCGGCGATGGCGAGATGCCGGAAGAGCGTGTACTCTAGTCCCGCTACGAACCCCTGAACCGACGGACCATGGTGGCATTCCAGCAGAAGTCTCTTGATGATCTCTCGATCGGCGAAGCGCTCCGTCTCGCGCGCGAGGAGCGCGGCGAATCCATAGAGGACGTCGAACGCCTGACGCACGTCGGCAAGAAGTTCGTGTACGCGCTCGAGGCCAACGATCTCGGCAAGCTGCCCGAGCCCGTCTATGCCAAGAAGTTCGTGAAGGCGCTGGCGAAGCATTACGGCATCGACCCCGAAGCCGCCTCCGACGCCCTCCAGAAGGAGATGGCCGTCTCCGTCGAGGCGCCCGCCGCGGGACGGCCGGTGAACTTCGTCGAGGGCCGAAGCCTCGTCGCCTCGCCCATCCTCTTCAAGTCCGCGGCGCTCGGCGCGGTGTTCCTGGCCATCATCGGCTACTTCGCCTACTCGGTGCACGCCATCCTGAAACCGCCGGCCGTGACGCTCTACTCGCCGCACGACGACCAGGTCTTCGCCGACAACCGCGTGGCGCTGGAAGGCCTGACGGAGCCGGAGGTCGACCTCTCGGTGAACGGCGAGCCGGTGCTGATCGAAGCGGACGGATCGTTCAAGGACATCCTGAACCTGCCCCCCGGCGTCTCGCACCTGCGCGTCATCGCCAAGAAGCGCCATTCGCGCGAGAAAGAAATCCTGCTGAAGGTGGTGGTCGAAGAGCCGAAGCCGACGGCATCCGCTACGACGACCGAACCCTGACAATGAAGCCCTCGCATCACCGTGAGGGTTTTTTGTTTTTTGTCGCCCAAGGGGTCCCACGCGCCCTGCAGGCGCTCTGGACGAACAGCACAAAGATGAAGCTATCCACAGATGTTTGCTTGCGCTGTTCGCCTTTTGTTCATCTACAATGTTGACATCGAAAGGCGGGGTGTGATTGGACAGCTCCGTCGGCTATAATTCATTCGTCATTCCATTCCACTCAGCATCTATGGCCAAAGCACCCGTGCAGGACGAGCGGTATAAAGCGACCGAAGAAGCCATCAGTCAGATTCGCAGCAAGTTCGGCGACGGTTCGATCATGCGTCTCGGCGACGCCAAGAAGATGCAGGTCGACTCCATCCCGACCGGCTGCCTTTCGCTCGACCTGGCGCTCGGCATCGGCGGCGTCCCTCGCGGGCGCGTCATCGAGATCTACGGACCGGAATCATCCGGTAAGACGACGCTCGCCCAGCACATCATCGCCGAAGTCCAGAAGATCGGCGGACTGGCCGCCTTCGTCGACGCCGAGCACGCGCTCGACCCGGCCTACGCCGAGAAGATCGGCGTAAAGATCAACGACATGCTGATCTCCCAGCCGGACACCGGCGAACAGGCGCTCGACATCGTCGAGACGCTCGTCCGTTCCGGCGCCGTCGATGTCATCGTGGTCGACTCCGTCGCCGCGCTCGTCCCGAAGGCGGAAATCGAAGGCGAGATGGGCGACTCCCACATGGGCCTCCAGGCGCGCCTGATGTCCCAAGCCCTCCGCAAGCTCACCGGCATCGTCTCCAAGACCAAGACCTGCGTCATCTTCATCAACCAGATCCGCATGAAGATCGGCGTCGTCTTCGGCAACCCGGAAACGACGACCGGCGGCACCGCCCTCAAGTTCTACGCCTCCCAGCGCATCGAGGTCCGCCGCTCGGCCCAGCTCAAGAAGGACGACAAGGTCATCGGCAACCAGGTCAACGTGAAGATCGTGAAGAACAAGGTGGCACCGCCCTTCCGCACCACCCAGTTCGAGATCATGTACAACGAAGGCATCTCGCTCTCGGGCGACATGCTCGACACCGGCGTGCTCCACGGCGTCATCAGCAAGAACGGCAACTCCTACGCCTTCGGCGAGCACAAGCTCGGCGTCGGCCGCGAGACCGCCAAGTCCTTCCTCCGCGAGAACCCCAAGCTCATGAAGCAGATCCGCGAGATCGTCATGAAGCAGGTGAGCGAAGGCAACGCCGCCGACCTCGCCGACGAGGCCGCCCACCGCGCGGCGGCGGAAGCGGCGACGGCCTAAGATACGATAAAACACCCGGCGCGTGCCGGGTGTTTTTCATTCGACGAGGCTGGCCTTCCGATGCCGCTTGGCGCGGCAACGGCAGCCCTTCGGAGCGATGTAATGGTCGAAGTATTCCTTACCGTAGTCGACGGTGAGCTCCTCCCCTGTCTTGATGTTCCGGCGCGCGATGTAGAATACGCGGCTCCCGACGATGCGGTCCTCGCAGTTCGGTCGGCAGGCGTGGTTCACGTAACGGGCGAGGTTGCGTCGCGTCGCGCCGTCGATGTTCACGTCCTTCTGGACCCCGAAGATATAGCGGTTCGAGCGGCGGTCGGCTTCCGCGTCATCGATGACCTTGCCGATGTATTCGATGATTTTCCGTCCCTTCCGGAACGACCGCAGCGAAAAGAGACCGAGACCATGCAGGCCCCGACGCACCGCGTATTTACGCTCGTCGTTCCGCTTTCCCATCAACTCAGGCCCAGGCCGCCAGGATGGCGCCTTGGATCAGGAGGGCGGTGAGCTGATAGGAGCCGTTGATGCAGATGAGTTCCATCTTCTTGTTCTCGAACAGCTTGCCTTGGAGGATGAGCGGCATCTGGAAACCGAGCCAGAGCCAGAAGCCGGTCTGGGCACCGTCCTGCCAGGTGACGGAGGCGGTGTAGTCGACGAAATGCGCGAGGACGTAGGCGGTGACGAAGGCGAGCGGGACCATCATCAGCATGGCGTTCATGCCGGCTTTCTTCTTCTCGGGCGTCATGACCATGTTCGGGTCCATGCCCATGGCCTTCATCCAAGGCTTGCCGAGGATCGGGCCGTACCAAAGGCCGCCGAGCACCATGTTGCTGGCCGTGGCGACAAGCACCGCGAACCAATTCACGTCGATGGGGGACACCATACGCTGGAGATGAATAACGAAAATCCGCTACCATCATAGCGGATTCCGGCCGTTTTTCCTATTGGTTGGCGCGCTCGACGTATTCACCCGTGTCGGTGTTGATGGAGAGCAGGTCGCCTTCCTTGATGAACATCGGCGCCTTGATGACGTAGCCAGTCTCGAGCGTGACGTCCTTGGTGATGTTGCCGGAGGAGTCGCCGCGGACGGCGTCGAAAGCCTCGGTGACCTTGAGGACCATCTTCTTGGGAAGGACGACGTTCAGGCAGTCGCCTTCGTAGAACCAGCCCATGATCTCAAGGCCTTCCTTGAGATAGTTCGCCTTCTCGGCGAGGATATCCTTCGAGATGGAGACTTCTTCGTAGGTGGAGTTGTCCATGAAGTGCCACTTCGAACCGTCGTTGTAGGTGTATTGAAGATTGCGGCGTTCCAGGTCGACGAACTCTACCTGCTCGGCGGCGCGGTAGGTGTTGTCGATGACTTTGCCGGAGCGGGCGTTCTTGAGACGGGTGCGGACGAACGAACCGCCCTTGCCGGGGTTCACGTGCTGGAACTCGACGACGATGTGGGGTTCGCCCTTGAACATCACGACGGATTCCTTGTTGATGTCGTTGACGGAGGCCATAGGAGGTCTTTAATTCCCGTGGAGCATACCCGAGACCGATATTTTTGGGAAGGGTCGCCGCATCTTGACGAGGGCGTGTTTTTTTGATAGGGTCCGCGTGCCTTCATGAAGGGAGGGCCGAATGATCAGAGTTCCGAAGAAGTCGCTGTTCCTGTGCGGTTGGGACGATACATATGCTCCCGAGATGGGGCCGGAAGTCTGTGCGCATCATGTCGCTGACGAGTCCGGCCGCGTGTTCCTCAACAACCCGCCTTTCATCCGATTCGAAGGCGAGGACGTGCTCGTGTACGACGGCGAGGCGATCCGCTTCGAAGAACAGATGGCGAACAACGAGTGTTGCTCTTTGATCGATTTCCGCCGTCACGAGATTCCGCTCATCGAAGACGGCGCGCTGATCTTCCTGCCGATGGGCGAGGAGCGGCTACCGGTCGCCGTCCTTGCCGCGCTCAAGATACCGTATCAGGACGTCCAACGGCTGAAACCGGAATCCGTCGTACGCATCGCCTACGTTCCGCGGCCCGAGGCCGATGAGATCATCCTGCGGCTGGCTGCCTATTTCTACCTCCACGGCTGGACTCTGATGGACAGTGACCCCGTGGGCGGCTCAGATATGCTCATCAGAGCCCTGCGTGGAACATGGCCTCAGGTCATGCTGTCGATAGTGCACTACTGTCTCTCCCGTGGGCCGTATGAGGACCTACTGCATGCGGAGGATCATTTCCGAAGGCTCGCTGAAGAGTTCCTGAACCAGCCGGCGAGCGCAGCCTCCATGAGGGCGGCGGCCGAAGTCCTGGCGAAAGCCGAGCGCGAGGATGTCCGCAATCGCGCCACTACCGAAAAAATCGTCAGCGACGTGATGCGGTATCACGAGAGCGGAGCGCTGTACGCTCCCATGAAGACCGTGAGCATCGAAGAGGCTTGTCTCTCCTTGCGCTCTTTCATCGAACGAAGCGGCTGAATGCCGCTTCTTTTTTATGCGAACATCGAATCGGCCGGAAATGCCTGGACGTTCCTGATGTCCTCCTCCCCCAGAAGCACCATGAGCAGGCGGTCGAAACCGAGCGCGATGCCGCCTGCTTCAGGCATTCCATCTTCCAAAGCGGCCAGGAAGTCCTCGTCGGGGCCGTAGTCGGTCCGTCCGAGCGACTTCCGGAGCGCGCGTTCCGTTTCCAGGCGCTTCCGCTGTTCCTTGGCGTCGTTCAGTTCCGTGAATGCGTTCGCCAGCTCGAGGCCGCCGATGTAGAGCTCGAACCGTTCGGCGTAGCGCGGGTCGCGGGCGGAGGCCTTGGAGAGCGCCGCCATCGAGACGGGGTAATCGTACAGGAAGGTCGGGCGCTCCATTCCGAGGTGCGGTTCGACGGCGTTCAGGAAGACCGAGAAGAAGGCGTCGTCCCAGGTAGCGCCTTCCGAAAGGCGGTGTCCGAGCTCAGCGGCCTTGGCACGCAGGATGCCCGCGTCGGAAAGCGCCGCGTCGAGATCGACGCCGGCGTATTTCTTCAGCGCGTCGCGGACCGTCAGGCGTTCCCAAGGTTTGGAGAGGTCGATTTCCTGACCGCGCCACCGAATGGTGGTCGCGGGCAAAAATGCACGGTCGCGCTTTTTTGCCACAGATTGGGCGACGTGGACGATGAGAGCTTCCGTCTCGTCCATGATGCCTGCGTAATCGGTTTCGGTGCGGTACCACTCGAGCATCGTGAACTCGGGACTGTGACGCCCTGCGAACGCCTCGCCGTTCCGGAAGCAGCGGGCGAGCTGGTAGATCTTGGGGAAGCCGGCGACGAGCAGCTTCTTCATCGCGTACTCCGGCGAGGTGATGAGGAAGGCCGGGTAGCGGTTGCCGAACGGATCGGCGACGGTCGTCTCGAAGGGGTCGAGATGCGGTTCCATGCCGGGCTCGGCGACGACGATCGGCGTCTCGACTTCCATGTACCCTTGCGCGTCGAAGAAGGAGCGCACGGCCGCGAGGGCCTTGGCGCGCGTCTGGAGGTTCTGGCGCAGATGCGCGCTCTCCTTCAATGTCTTCCAGCGGGGTTCCATATCCAGAAGTATACTCAAATCCCGGCCTGGTGCCGGGAATTGTTCCCTCCCCTTGATGCAAAGGGAGGTGCCCGAAGGGCGGAGGGGTTATCGACTCGGCAGGCAGAAGCTAACTCCCCCTGCCCCCTCTTGCTTCAAGAGGGGGATTTTTCTTACTTGATGACGAACGGCATCAGGGCGAGCACGCGGGCCTTCTTGATGGCGTTGGCCAGCTTGCGCTGGTGCCAGGCGCAGACGCCGGAGCGGCGGCGCGGGACGATCTTGGCGTAGGAGGAGGTGTAGCGGCGCAACAGCGTGGTGTCCTTGTAATCGATGACCTCAATCTGGTTCACGCAGAAGTTGCAGTGCCGTTCCTGCCCCAGTTGGGGTTTCTTTTGAGCCATATGTTTAGAACGGAATATCTTCGACTTTGATCTCCTCTTCAGCAGGGGCGGAAGCCATCGCGGGCACGTCGGCGGCCGGAGCGGCGGCCTTCGGAGCCCAGGAGGCGTTGGCCGCTCCCTGGCCCTGAGGGGCCTTGTCCAGCATGATCATGTTTTCGGCGACGATCTCGGTACGGTTCTTCTTCGCGCCGTCGGTCGCCTGCCACTCGCGCGTCTGGATCCTTCCTTCAACGAAGACCTTGCGGCCCTTGCCGAGGTACTGCTGGCAGATTTCCGCCAGCTTGCCCCAGGCGACGATGTTGTGGAATTCGACGCGTTCCTGCTTCTGGCCGCTCGCGTCCTTCCAGGTGCTGGAGGTCGCGACGCCGAAGGAGGAGACGGTCTGGCCGTTCGGCGTGGTCCGGGTCTCCGGATCACGCGTCAGGTTGCCGATCAGTTGCGCGCGGTTGAGGTTCATAGCCTTTAGACGATCTTACCTTCGAGAATCTTGTCGATGTTCTTCTCGACGTCGGCCATATCGACTTCGACTTTCTTGTCGGCCGGCTTGGCGGCTCCGGCGCCCTGGCGCTGGCGCGTCTCGCGCTCGGCGCGGTCGGTGCTCTCGCTGCGGCGCGGGGCGTCACGGTCGATCTCTTCCATGGCCTGGAGCTTGAAGACCGGCTTGGCCTTCTGTTCCTTGACCATGAGGCTGTGTCGCAGCACCTCGGAGTGGAGGCGCAGCATGTCGTTGACGGCCTTGATCTTCGCGGCCTCAAGGTCGAGGTCGACGAGGATGTAGTAGCCGTAGCGGACGTTCTCGACCGGATAGGTCAGCTTGATCTTGCCGACCATCTCGTTGCGGGAGATGGTGCAGCCAAGCTCCGTGAGCTGCTTGGTGATCGCGTCGATCACCGGAGTGAGCTCCGTCTCGGCATAGGTCGCCGGGATGATGTAGAGGAGTTCGTAGCGGGACATGTGATGAATAGAATTTCCCGAAACATGGGCTGGTTTCGATGGAAAGGCTTTATTTATGGGGCACGGCACCCTATTGGAAGCACCGGGACGATATCACGGGCCGAAAAAACGCGCAAGGAGCCGGGGTCCGATGGATAGGAGGCGGACCCGCTGGCGGCGTGTCCAAAAAAAGCGCCCATCGTATCAGGATGGGCGCTTACCGTTATCGCCGCCGGATCGGCCTCAAGAGATCTAACGCGGGACGAGCTGTCCGCCGATCCAGCCGCCCGCCGCGGCGTACGTGATGGCGGCGGCGGCCATGAGCGCGAGCGCGATGATGACCTTCGTGCGGGTCGAGACACGCGTCTTCGTGGCAATCTGCTGATTCTCCATACGATTAAGCGATGAATAATGGATCCCCTTCATTATAACGAATGCGTGCGTCATGGGAAAGGCCGAGAGACGCCACGACTCGTCATCGTCCCGAGCGGCGCTTGGATACGGTCGTGTGCGGCGAGTACGTTCAGGCTTTCGATTCTCCGACGATCTTGCGGATGTCCTCGGCGGTCACGACGGGCGTCGTCGTGCCGGCACCGAGCTTTTCCACCTTCTCGAGTTCGGCGGCGAGGTGCTCCAGCCTGGCGCTCGCTTCGACGGCCTCCGTTTCGCCGCCTAGCATGCTCTCGACGGATTTCAGGTGGCCGATCTCGTCCAGGACCTTGCGTCGATGCGCGGCGGCGGCATTCCTGCGGCTCGCGACGTCTTCGCCCGCGAAATAGGCCAGGGTGGCGGCGTGACGCGCCCCGTGCGACGCCTCGATCTTGACCCGCGCACCCGCTTCGTCGACCAGATCGATCGCGCGGTCCGGCAAGAAGCGCTGCGGCGCGAACTCCTTCGAGAGCTTGACGGCGCTTTCAAGCGCGGCGTCGTCATAGAGCACGCCGTGGAATTTTCCGTAGACGTCGCGGATGCCCTTCAGCAGCTTCAGCGTCTCTTCCTCGGACGGCTCGGGAACCAAGATCGGCTGGAAGCGGCGGTCAAGCGTCTCGTCCGGCTTGATGTACTGCCGATACTCGCCAGGCGTCGTCGCGCCGATCACGAGGAGCTCGCCGCGGGCCAGCGCCGGCTTGAGGATGTCCGCGACGTTCAGGGAGCCTTCGGCGCCCTTGGCCTGGGCCAGCATGTGGATCTCGTCGATGAACAGGATGATCTGCCGTTCGGATGCGGTGACTTCCGCGACCAGGCCACGGATACGATTCTCGAACTCGCCGCGGTACTTCGTATCGGAAATGAGGCCTGTCAGGTCGAGCGCGAGCAAGCGCTTGTGCTTCAAGGCGTCCGGCACTTCGCCGCGCGCGATGCGGACGGCCAACCCCTCCGTGATGGCGGTCTTTCCGACGCCCGGCTCGCCGAGCAGCAGCGGATTGTTCTTGGTCTTGCGCGAGAGGATCTCGATCGTCCTGGCGACTTCCTGATCGCGGCCGATCACCGCCTGCATCGCGCCGCCCCGCGCCGCCTCGGTCATGTCGCGCGTGAAATTCGCCAAAATACCTCCGGACGATCCTTTGCTTTTCGAGCGCTGGTAGAGGACGTAGGCGACGGCCAGGCCGGCGATCACCAGGATAGCGATGGTGTTCTGCATATGCCTGCAGTTTAACCCATTGACGGCGGTCTTCACAGCGGCAGAAAACGGATCCTGCCCCATTGACTCCGGGCCTGATATCATATAAAGTAAGCCGTCATATGCAGTACGCCTTCGTCCTCGGGCGCGAGCCCGCCATCTCCACCGCCGAACTCATCGCCGCCTTGAACGCGGCCGATGCCGGTTTCGACGCGAAGACGTCCATTTTCACGCCCGCCGTGATGATCGCCACGGTCGAGAAACAGCTCGACGCCGAGTTCTTCCACCGCCTCGGTGGCTCCATCAAGATGGCGCGCGTCGTGAAGGAATCCCAGGCCATCGACAAGGACCTGTTGAAGCTTCTCGGTGCCGCTGCGGGCGACCCCACTTCGCCCGATGGGCTTCGCGGGGCAAGGACGAACCTCGATTTCGGCCTCAGCCTGTACGACATGGGCGCCGAACCGGCCCGTGCCCGCATGTTCGGCAAGTGGCTGAAGCCGCTCTCGCTCGAACTCAAGAAGGAGTTGAAAGCAGGGGGCCTTTCCGTCCGCGCCGTCCTGGCCGACGGCCTGGCGCTGACGTCCGTGCAGGTCGACAAGAACAAGCTTGTCAGCAAAGGCGCAGAATTCCTGATCCTGGCCGGTCCTAAGACGACCTGGCTCGCCCGCACCATCGCGGTGCAGGCTTTTGAAGACTTCTCCGAACGCGATTTCGGCCGTCCGAACGCTGACGCCAAGAGCGGCATGCTTCCACCGAAGCTCGCGCGCATGATGATCAACATCGCCGCCGGTCCCGAGACCGAGACGCTCATGGACGCGTTCTGCGGTTCCGGCACCGTGCTGAACGAAGCCGCCACGCTTGGCTACCGCGACCTGGTCGGTTCCGACCTGAGCGAGAAGGCCATTTCCGACACCAAGGCCAACTTCGCTTGGCTCGTGAAGGAGCGCGGATTGAAAGTCGATTTCGAGGCGTTCGTCAGCGACGTGAAGGACCTCCCCCAGCACGTGAAACCGGGGTCGATCTCGACCATCGTTTCCGAACCGTACCTCGGCCCGCCGCTCAAGGGCGGCGAATCCGACCAGAAGATCCACTTCGAGTATCTGGAGCTGATGGGCCTGTACCGCCGCACGTTCGACGCCTTCTCCAAGATCCTGAAGCCGGGCGGCAAGGTCGTGTTCGTCTTTCCGGTCTTCGGCAGCAAGCACGTCAACATCCTGCGCGAGCTCGAGGACTACGGCTTCCGAGCCGAGGGTCTCCTGCCCGGCATGGCCGTGACGGCGCTGAACGCCCACAGTTCGACGGGACTCGTCTACAAGCGTCCCGACCAGCGCGTCGGCCGCGACATCTTCCGCTTCCGCTTCAACCCGAACCGATAAGACATGAAAAAAACCTGCACCGGATGGTGCAGGGTGTTTCATTTCCGGCGGATCTTCCGCCAGAGACGGCCGAGGACGAGCAGCGTGACGCCGGGAATTCCCAGGAAGACGGTCCCGATGAACCCTATGATGTCGCCCTTGCTGTACACCATGTCTCCGCCGCAGACGCGGACGCCGTGGCGGTCGTCGAGAACGGCGAAGCGCGGGGGGTTCGCGTGCGGAATGATCCGTATCCCATCGACGAAGTGCGGCTTCGGGACATCGAAGTGCGTGACCCCGTCGTTGGACGACGGCATGACGGCCTCGTCGACGTCGCGGATCATCCGACAGAACCGGCTTTTGCGGTCAGATTCGCTGGCGAAGAACGCGGGCGCGCTGTCCCAGTCGTGGACGGGCTCGGCCGGCATCTTCATGCCGTTGGCCGTCATGACCAAGCCGTTGCAGACGCCGGCGGCGGCGTTCATGAGCGACGCGCCGACGATGAACCATTGCGTCGGGCCGAGCCGCAGCGAGATGAGCGCGATCCAGGTCACGCCCAGGCAGCAGACGACCAAAGCCCAGCAGAACAGGGCATAGGCTTCGAGGAGCCAGGTCAGGACCAGCGCGAGAGCGCCGAGGCTGAACATCAGCCAGCCCCAACGGGACGAGACGTTCTTCTTCATCGAGGCCTCCTTTCGCTTGAATGACCTGGCTTCAGCATAGCCAAAAAACCGGGAATGTCAAGTCGTGGAGCCTAATAATATGGGCCGCGAGATACTTGACAAAACCCGCATTTTAGGCTAATCTGTGCGGTCCGTCGGCCTACCCGCCGATGACACTCAACCCCAGCCTTAGGAGACAGGATGCCTTCGACTTCCTCCAACCCTCGCGCCTTCTTCCGACTCGTCACCCACTTGGACGGCCTCGATGGGAAGACCGGCGTGAAGCGCGTCAGGTACGACCCCGGTGACGTCATCCGCCAGCAGGGCGAACGCGTACGCACGATGCTCATGATCCTCAAGGGCGACGTGGGGGCGCATCGGGACGGCAAGCACGCCTGCACGTACATCCCCGGAATGCGTTCCGACGCCATTCCGGTCCTGTCTGCCAGTGACTACTGCTTCAGCCGCCCCAGCACGTATCGCTTCGTCGCTTCCACGCCCGTGGAACTGATCACGCTCGACACGCGCGTGATCGTCAAGATGGGCCTGCGCGACGACATCTTCTCGCTCTTCCGCAGCATGCTCCTGTTCTCGGACATGGGGGTCGATCTCCGCGAAGCGCTCGCTGAGGAGTACGCGCGCACGACGAACCCGTGCTTCGATCCGAGCCTGTCGGAGAACGAGATCCTGCGCTTCTATACCGAGGAGGAGCGGGACGCCTGCTTCGACTTCACCGCCCGCGAGATGGGACGGCTCACGATCGAACGCATCGTGCGCTCCGATCAACGCAGCACCGCCATCGTGGCGCTCGTCCGTCCCCCATCGATGACTTCCGATAAGAGCTTCTGAACCCCCCAACCGACAGCCTACGAAGGAGTCCTATGCGCGACGACACGCTCATTTCCATCCCCATCGACGAGTCGACCCGTCTCCGCGAGGAGGCGCTCAGCAGCAAGTTCCGGATCCTGACCCCCGGCGACGCCTTGATCCGCCCCGGCCAACCCGTCGAGATGCTCTACCAGCTGCTCGAGGGCGAGGTGGCGATGGCGCGCGATCTCGGCACGCCAAAGGAGACGCGCCAGATCTTCTCCCGCGTCGAGCCGGACGCGAAGGACCCGAAGGGGTGGACGCCGTTCCTCGGCGGACGCTACCTGTTCACCGGACGCGCAAGCAGCATGCACTACATCGCCCTGACGCCGTGCACCGTCTGCGAGATGTCGCCGGCTCTCATCCGGGAGCTGTATCTCCGGCGCGACTGCGTGAAACTGGTGCGCGAGTTCATCCGGAACTCGGACCTGCCGATGGAGATGTTCCATCGCGAACTCGACAAGCGCTTCGACATGATGGGATTCGCGGGTTTCCGCAAGGAGGTTCTCGAGACGCTGCTCATGATCGAGGATGAATACCTGGCGGGCGGGGTCGACACGCGCGCGCACGGTCGCGAGGTCGTCCGCGACGAGTACGCCACCTTCGCCTGCGACATGATCTTCCGCCTGATGGGAGACCGGCTCAAGCAGGACGGCGACTCGACCGCCATCGAGTACGTCCCCGAACCGGGCCAATACCGATGAACGAAAGCCCGACGACCTTCTCAGGTCGCCGGGCGTTTTCATTTCATGGTTTCAAGCGCCGATGCGGAAGTGGACCACGTCTCCGTCGCGCATCACGTATTCCTTGCCTTCGGTGCGGAGCTTGCCCTTGTCGCGGGCGCCCGCTTCGCCGAGCTCGACGAAGTCCTTCCAGTCGATGATTTCCGCGCGGATGAAATTCTTCTCGAAGTCCGTGTGGATGACGCCGGCCGCCTGCGGCGCCTTCGCGCCTTTCAGGATGGTCCAGGCGCGCGTCTCGATCTCGCCGGAGGTGATGAAGGTCTGGAGACCAAGCAGGCCGTAGGCGGCCTTGATGAGGCGGTCGAGGCCGGACTCCGTCATGCCATAGGTCGCCATGAATTCCTTGGCTTCCTCGGCCGGCAAGGCCGCGATCTCGGCTTCGATCTTCACGGAGATGGGCAGCTGCGATTCCGGCGGCAGGAAGTCGAGCTTGAAGCCGGAGGCGAGCTGCGCCTCATCCACGTTCAGGACGTAAAGCGCCGGCTTCATCGTCAGGAGCTGGGTCTCGCGCATGGCGAGCCTTTCGTCCTCGGTCAGTTCGGCCGCGCTGGCGAGCCGTCCTGCCTTGAGTGCCGCGTCGGTCTTCTGGAGCGCGGAGAGAAGCATTTCGGAATCGCGGTCCTTGCCGCCCTTCATCGCGCGCTGGACGCCTTCGATGCGCTTCTCGACGGTCGCGAGATCGGCGTAGATGAGTTCGAGGTCGATGATCTCGATGTCGCTCTTCGGGTCGACCTTGTCGTGGACGTGCAGGACGTCCTTGTTCTCGAAACAGCGGACGACATGCGCGATGGCGTCCGTCTCGCGGATATTGGTCAGGAACTTGTTGCCGAGGCCCTCCCCTTTCGAAGCGCCTTTGACGAGACCGGCGATGTCGACGAATTCGATGATGGCCGGGACGATCTTGGCCGCGTTCGAGACTTTCGCAAGCGCCTCAAGACGCTCGTCCGGTACCGCAACGACGCCCACGTTCGGCTCGATGGTGCAGAACGGGTAGTTGGCGCAGTCGACCTGCTTCTTGGTGATGGCCTGGAAAAGCGTGGACTTGCCGACGTTCGGGAGCCCGACGATGCCGATTTTGAGTGACATACCGAGGTAGGCTAACAAAAAAGCCCTGTCGAGTAAAGCGTCGGAGGGCGCTTTGCGACTCGGCGCGGAAATGCGGCTTCATCACGCCGATAAGCCGCAAGGCCATTCGGGAAGTCAGATGGGCAAAATGAAGCGGTCGCGCATTTTTGCTTGCGACGAAAAACTCCCCGCCGTGAGACGAGGAGTTTTTGGTGGACCGCAAGGGAATCGAACCCTTTACCTCTTCCATGCCATGGAAGCGCTCTACCAAATGAGCTAGCGGCCCAGAACAGGTAAGAATATATCAGCCCCTCCCTGAACAATCAAGCCCTCGACGAATGGCGATCGTGGCTGTCACCACTACAAATAAAACCCCCCGCATAGGCGGGGGGTTTTATTTACGGGGCCGTTTCTCCTTCGACGGGTTCGGGGAGGCCTTCTTCGGCCGGGGCGGAGCCGCCGGACTTCTTGGTCATCAGGCCTTCGAGGCGGGCCTCGATGTCCTTGTTGCCGGGGTTCAGCTTCTTGACCTCCTCGATCTGGGCGATGGCCCCATCGAGGTCATCCCCCTCCTCGTACATCGCCGCCAGGTACCAACGGGCGTTCGAGTATTCGGGGTTGAGGCCGATGATCCTTTCAAGCTCGGCGATGGCCTTGTCCACTTCCTTGTTCTGATAGTAGAGGATAGCGAGCTGGAAACCTACGCCGAGGTCCTTGGGATTGTAGTTGCGGACGGACTCGAGCTTGGCGACAGCCTCCTTGACCTTGCCTTCGCGCTCGAGGAGCACGGCGAGCCAGTAGTGGGCCGGAGCGTAGTCCTGCTTGAGAGAGACCGCATGGTCGAGGAGTTCGCGCGCTTTGGCATGGTTCTCGTCGACGACCTTCCCCGCAGCCGCCTTCTCCTCTTCTTTAGCATCCTTGCCCACGGCGGCGGACGCTTCGGCGGCGAGCGTCAGGTGGATCTTGCCGAGTTCGGAGGCGTAGACCGGGTTGTTGGGGTCGAGTTCCTGAGACTTCGCGTAGGCCTGTTGGGCCGCTTCGACCGCGCCAGGTACGGCGGAGCCGAGGTCGCGATACATGCCGGCGAGCGATGACCAGTTCTGGACGTTGACGGGGTTCAGGTCCGTGGCGCGCTTTCCGGCGTTCACGGCGTTGGCGGCCAGGACGGTGATCTTCTGGGCCTGGTCGGCTGTCGGCTTGCCGCCGGCCTTCTGCGCCTCGAGGTTGGCTTGGACGGCCAGGGCCTGCGAGAGCGCGCGGAAGTACAGGTCGCTGGAATCATTCAGCTGGCTGGCGCGGAGGAGGTCGCCGACCGCCTTTTCTACGTCTTCAGGCTTGGCGAGCTGGGCGGTGACGCCGCGGCTGTAGCGCGCTTCGGCCACGAGGCGCTGTCCCTGGAGGTAGAGGCCGGCGACCGAGAAGATGACGGCGACGATGAACATGAACGAGAGCATCAGGGCGGAACGGGGCGAGCTCTCGAACTTGGCCTCGGACCAGGTGCGCCACTCGAGAGCGACCAGCATGGCGGTCAGCATCCAGAAGGCGAATTCGAGCGTCATGTTCGACGAATAGACGGCTTTGCCGACGAGCATGGCGAACCAGCCGGAGAATACCGCCAGCGTGGTGAGCCACTCCTCGTGTCCGCGCCAGAGCTTCATCTTGGTGCGCACCGACAGGAAAAGTATCATCACGACGTACGCGGCGAATCCGAGAATGCCGGTCGTGGCGAGGAGCGTGAGCAGGCGGGAAGCCGAGCGGTCGAACGGCACGCTCCAGAAGTCGGTGGCATTGAGGTCGGCCGAACGGAACTGCGTGTAGTTATGGAGAAAGGTGCCGGGGCCGGAGCCGAGCAGCGACGAGCGCGCGAGCGCTTCGCGAGAGATGTTCCAGCTGGCGGCGATCGACGGCATCACTTCGGCCGGAAGACCGAGGCTGAACGGGATGCGGATGAAGATCATCAGGACGCCGATGACGATGGCGGCCATCGGGACGGCCAGCATGGTCACGCGCATGTTGCGGTCCGTCTTGATCATGCCGAAGGCCACGAGCACGGCGGCGGCCAAGATGACCATCATCCAGAGCGCCCAGAACTGCAGGGCAGCGACGAAGACGGTCGCGAGCGCGATGACGACGCCCATCATTATCTTGCGGGCCAGTTCGAGGCGGCCTTCCTTGGCTGGTAGGAGGAAGAAGCCCATGGCCACGACGAGCAGGGCCGCGCCGTACGCGCCGAGGGCGTTGCTGGTGCCGAGCGGGTTATAGGCGGCGCCCTGTCCGGCGGAACCAGGGAGCAGGTTGACGCCCAATGCTTGCAGGAAACTGGTGGCCAGCACGACGGCGCCTCCGAGCATCATCCAGGAAATAGCCGTGCGGACTTCCTTCGCGCCGCGCAGGACGTGAGCGGCGACGAAGTAGAGCAGGACGAAGCAAGCGAGCGTAGAAAGCGCGGCCTTCTCCTGGCCGAAGTCGCCGACCAGGCTGGCGTAGCGGCTCTTGGAGAGCCAGGCGGAAACGCCGTAGACGACGAAGTACGTCACGACGAGAAGATGCATCACCGATCGGCGGATTTCCAGTCGGCGCGTGACGAGCATCTTGCCGAGCCAGGCGAGTGTCGCGACGGCGGTCACGATGACCAGGAAAGTCTGTTTGGGAAGCTCGAGGGCATCGACCAGTCCCGGCAGGTACGCCAGCGGGAACAGGAGAAGCGCGAGGTTTATGGTCCAACGAGCGACGGCGTCGGCGAACGACGCCAGCTTCCGCCCCTCGGACGCGGACACCAGCTTCTCGTCCGATCCTCCTCCAAAGACGGGCGTGTGCTCCAACATAACTGAAATGAAATTAAGGCGGGACTATTCGTATGACAGTGTACCACAAGCCGCATGTGGATGTCAGAAAGTTCCCTGCGCTTGCGGCAGATGAATTCGCTCAAAAATACCGCTTGGTCATCTTGGGTGGGTGGGGCCGCCCTCTTCGAGGGCGGGCCCCCCCCCCACGACCGCTTAGAAGCCGTAGCCGGCGTCCTGCCAGAACACGATCTCGCACATCATCCCGTTTTGGCGGAGCTCGAGGAGCTTCTGCATCTCTCCGGCGAACACGGCGCCGAAGTCGACGAAATAAAGTCCCTCGTTCTCCTCCACGGGCGACGGCTGTTCGTGCCTCGGCTGAGGACGCGGAGTCGGCGAGCCGGAAAAGAACATACCTGAACGGGTTAAACGGAATTAGTTTTTGTTTTTTCGCGTCGCGCAGTCCCGTTCAAAACGGCGCTTCGCTTTTTTCCCGGGGTTCTTCCCGGATTTCCCTCTCCCTCGGCGAGAGAAAGGGCGATCCGCGAACGACTTCCGTCATGGCTGTCCTTTTCGGCTCTCGAACCGCTCGATGACGCGCTTGCGATACCACTTCAGGAATCCGGCGATGACGAGGATGGCCGAGGCGCAGGCGGCGAGCCCGGCGAGAATGACCATCCAGGGGAAGACCCAGAAGCGCGCGGTGGCGGTCATCACTTTTTTCTGGAGACCGTACTCGAGCGTGAGTTCCGCGGTGTAGAGGCCGAAGGCGAAGTTCTTGCGCTGGCGCTCCCATGAAGAGGCGCCTTCCGCCAGCTCCGAACGCGACCATTCCGCGGAGTATCGGCGCGCTCCGCCTGGCAGGACGCTCTTGAATTCGCGCCGGTTCATGGGGACGACCGCGACGGTCCTGCCGAAGACGTCCTTGATGCGCACCTCGCCGATCGGGCGGAGGTGGACCGTGCCGGCGTTCTCGATACGCGCCTCGAAGCGCGCGGGCAGGCTGGCGGAAATCTTCGGCGCGGCGGTGAAACCGGTGAGCGTCGCTTCCTCGACGACATCGCCGCCCACCTTGAGCATCACGAGGATCGCGGTGTTGCCGATGAGGCTGACGCCCTGGCCGGTCGACGGAGAGATGTTGGTGACGATGGCGGCGCCGAAGTAGCTCCCAGGTCCGGCGTCGGCTGGGACCTTGATCTCCAGGAACACGCTGCCGCGTTCGCCGGGCCGGAGCGTGATTTCCTTGTTGATGAAAGATATCCACGGCGCGAGTTCGCGGCCGTCGCGGATTTCGCCGCTGGAGTAGAAGTCAGGAATGCCGCTCGTCTCGTCGCCTGGCTTCGAAGCGAAGTTCGCGGCTTCGACTTTCAGCGTGACGGGTTCGGCCCCCTCGTTGTGCAGGCGGACGGCGTCGTTCACCGTGTCGCCCGGGTTCGCGCTGAAGTCGAAGGTCGGCGGAGAAAACGTCAACGCCGAAGCCGCCGTGGGCAGGAGGGCTCCCAGGGAGGCGGCTAGTACGGCGAGCGTGGCGATGACGCGTTTCATGGCTTCGGGGTAGCTCGATTATTTCTGCCTGCCGGCTTCGTACCGGCGGATGAGCATCGCGTTGTAGCCGCGGAAGATGAGGACTACGACAAGTACGGCGAGCAGGGCGGCTCCGACATACGTCGCGAGGGCCAGCCATGGGATGACCCAGAAGGTCGTGACGGCGGTGAGGTTCTTCTGCTGGGATGAGCTGCCGTAGTTGATGAGCAGCGTCGCCGTGTACTTGCCGAAGGCGAAGTTGCGGAGCTGGCTCTCGTATTCGCCGGCACCTTCCGGCAGGCGGTTGCGGAACCACGAGGCGTCGAAGCGGCGGGCCGTGCCCGGCAGGATGCTCTTGTACTGCGGACCGGGGTTCACCTGGAGCGTGGCGACCTGGCGGCCGAGCATGCTCTCGATGATGATGTTGCCGACGGGGCGCTGGTGCGTGTTGCCTTCGTTCGTCAGGCGGACGGTGAAGTCGGCGGGGAGGTGCGAGAGCATCCCGCTTTGCGCGCCGAAATCGGCGACGCGAAGCTCGTCCTTGGCATCGCCGGCGATACGGACGAAGATGAGTACCGTCGTGCCGCGGTCGATGCCGACGCTCGCCGCGTCCATTCCAGGGACTTCATCAGGCTTGCTGGCCAGTATCTGGATGGCGCCGAAATGGCTGCCCGGCTGGGCGTCCTCCGGAACCGCGATCTGGAACGGCACGTTGACGCGCTCGTTCGGCGGTATGACGACGGGCGTCTCGCTCAGCACGAACCAGGGAGCGAGTTCGTAGCCGTTGCGGACTTCTTTGGCGTCGTAGAATTCCGGCGAGCCGTCGGAATCGCCGCCCTCCGGCGCGAAGAAGTTGACGGGAACCGGCGTGACCTTGAAAGGGATGCCCTCCTCGTTGAAGACCTGCACCACGTCGGCGATGACGTCGCCCGGGTTCAGCGTAAAGTCGAGCGTCGGCGGAGAGATGGTCATCGCCTGCGATGCCTTCGGCGAGAGAAGCAGGGCAAGGGCGAGCGCGGCGAAACCGAGCGCGACGTTTCGTTTGAGTTCGAGCGGGTGGGCGTTGGTCATATCTGGACAGAGGATTAAATCCTTTTTCCCGGGGGCCCGGCCGCCCGTTCGGGGAAGCCTGGCCCCCGGCCCGTCTCGCGACGGGTCAGGGTTCCGATACATGCGCGCGTGCGCGTTGCGAGGTAAGCCCTCGTGCGTGTCCCTTTGGCGTTCCGGCATCAGCCGGAGATCGGGACGGTGCGTTGCGCAATCAAGCGCGGCTTTCCGGCTTCGATCGAGCTTGCCGCGTGGACGCGAAGCGTCTTTACGCGGCGAAGCCCGAGGGAAGTCAGAACGTGCCCGTGGCGATGAAGGTCAGCGTGTCGGTGTAGTCGTTGTGGGCTTCAGTGATCGCACTGATGGCCGCAGCGACAGTGACCTGGACGCGTCCGACCGAAATCGGGTTGCCGCCGGTGTTCACCAAGTTCTGCGCGCTGGTGGTGAGACCGCCGACCGACGGGGTCTGTTCGTCAGCCGTGCAGTCCGCGTTGTCGAACGGAGAGACTTCCGTGAAGCTTCCGGTCGTGGCGGAGGTGCTGCTGACGCAGATGCCGTAGTTTTCCGTGCCGTTGGCGATGAGGGCGGAAGCGGAGTCGATATCGTCGGCCGAGACGGCCGTCGAGACGAGACCATTGGCGCCATTGGCGCTCAGCACCGTGATAACCGCGCCACCCGTCGCGTTGGTGTCGAGGTTCATCCAGATGAAGTTGGCGGCGTCAGTCGCACCGGAAACCTGGCTATCGGTGGTCGTGATCGCGCCGAGCGCCACCGAGTACGGCGCGGCCGACTCGGTGTCGGTCTGAGCCGTGTCGATGTCGAACGTAATCGACGGGGCGACCGTGGCGGTCACGGTGACCTGGTCGTCATCGACGATCGGGATGGCGAAGGAACCCGAGACAGGGTCGCCTTGCGCTTGCGCGTAGGTGACTTCTTTCGACCCTGCGGTTCCCGGGTTCGTGGCCGTGAACGTGCCGGTCTGGGTGAAGAGTCCGCTGCAAGGACCGGCCGTGCAGTTGATCTTCACGTCCGTCGCGGAGACGGTGAGCGTGCAGGTGCCTGTCGCGCAGGTGCCGGCCGAGGTGCTCTGCGCCGTCGAGGTGAACCCGGCGGTGTCGTAGAGGAACCGAATGACGGTTCCGGTCGAGACCGTCGGCAGCGTGGTGACGAGCGTGTGCGTGACGGACGTCACGCTGATCTTCTCGCGGGACAACGTATCCTTGGTCGAGGTTAGATCTGCGGCGTGGACCGGGGCGACAGGGAGAAGCATGGTCCCCACCGTCGCCACCGTGGTCGCGAGCGCCGCAGCGCGTTTGAATAATTTCCGCATATGATGCGTATTTCGTTATTTCGTACCTTCTTATAAGGAGCTTTTTCCCGCTACCGACGTCTCACGACGGGGTTGGCCCTGCGAGGCCCGCACCTTCCCCTCGAGTAACAAGGGGGGTTCGACTTCCCCCCGCATAGAATGCAGGGGAAAGAGCGATCTCGCAGGAGATCCGGTTGGCGTCCGCGGAATGGGCGCAACCGTCGACCTTTAGGTTATTTCCGGCCTTAGCGGCCGGGGAGAGAGCCGGACTCGCGTCCTTCCCTCTCCCCGGACCCCCTCTTGCGAGGGGTGGGGACCCGATCAATACGTTCCCGTCACCGTTATCGTCAGCGTGTCCTGGTAGTCGTTGTGCGCGGGAACCGTCGTCGAGATGGAGGCCTTCGTCAGCAGTTCTCCGTAGGCGTTGCTGACGGGGCCCGTCGCCGTCCAAATCTGCTGGTCCGTGAGCGCCATTCCGCCGACCACGTGGCCGGACCCGGTGTCGCATGTCCCGTTGTAGGGAGCGACGGCGCTGAATCCGCTTATCGCCTGCGAACTGCAGAACCCGTATCCGGTGGTCCCGGCGGACAGGGTCGCGGTGGCGGAGGCGATGAGGTCGGCCGGCGTCGAGACGGACTTCAGCGAGTTGTTGGCGCTTCGTCCTTTGACCGCCACGCCGCCCGAGGCGTTGGCGCTGACGCGCACGCAGATGCGGTCTGCGGAGGTCGTGACTGCCGCGGTCGAGAGCGTGCCGAGCGCCACGTTGTAAGGCGGACTCGAAGCGCTTGAGTTCGTGCAGGGTGTGCCTTGGATCGCATAGGTGACCGTGAGGAACGGCGTTTCGTTCAGGCACTGGTACCCGACGCAAGCGGCGTAGTTCGTGCTCGCCAGTCCTTCGCCCGTAGGCGACGACGACTCGGAGACCGTGTCCTCGACCCCGTAGTTGGTCGAGGTGCTCCGCAGGCCTCCGCCACCGACCGCGTCGAACGGAATGCGGTAGTTCGAGGAGGACATGATCTGCGCGCTGGAGACGAGCGGGAACGCGAGCGATAGAAGGATGATGATGCTCCGGAAGACCCCTCCGCCTTCGGCACCTCCCCTTTCAGGGGAGGAATCCTTTCGGCCCCCTCTCTGAAAGAGAGGGTTGGGGTGAGTCTTGAAGAGTCGTTTGATGATTCTCTTCATATTTATGGCGTTTCAGTCGTCCCGCTTCCCGAACCCGTCTCTCCGCCGCCGGTTTCGGGCGTTCCGGAACCGGATTCGGTGGGAGGCGCGGTTTCAGGGGTGCCGGTGCCGGAATCAGTCACGGCCGTATCGAGCGTACCGGTGATCGGAACGATCCAGTACGTGAACTTCTGATCGACATGCGCTCCTTGCGCCATCTTCAGCATGAACTGCCCCTGCTGTTTCTCCTCGATCCACCAGTTCGCGCCGGGGTTCGTCTCGAAGGTGACGATGATGACGCTGTCGGAGGTGACGAGCGGGTTCATGATGAGCGTCGCGTCGTAGCCGGCCTGGATGCGGCCGACGCCGACCGCGCGCTCCGCCGCGTCGAAGGCGGCCTTGACGGAGAACTTGTCGGCCACGACTTCCTTCGCTTCGATACGCTGGGCGACGAGCACCCCGTCCGACGTCACGCCCCACGAACCGTTCGTCGAGATGATGGCGGCGACGTTCGAGAGGACGGAGTCCTTGAAGTCGA
>ERZ1292633.613-Hain-H41-02um-R1-613-length-40774-cov-6_pt1 | contig 40774 bp, 32 predicted proteins | sample MGYA00564406_ERZ1292633 | MGnify/ENA primary metagenome ERZ1292633 (study PRJEB36523, sample SAMEA6512639) | groundwater metagenome | collected 2019-01-08 | study: AquaDiva: Metagenomics assemblies of 32 groundwater samples | reverse complement strand
CCTATGGAAATGGCAAGCATTTGGTGGCAATGGCGCACGCTATGACAAACACACCAATCGCCGCCATCATCCTTGCTGCGGGCAAGGGCACACGGATGAAATCCGATCTCCATAAGGTGCTTCACCCGATTGCAGGGCGGCCAATGCTGATGCACCTGATGGGCGCTGTTGATACGCTCAAGCCCGCGAAGAAGGTCGTTGTCGTCGGCAGCGGCAAGGATCAGCTCGAAAAGGCGCTTGCCGGATCGGCTGACCTTGCGGTGCAAGAGCCGCAATATGGCACTGGCCATGCGGTTCAGATGGCCGAACATGCACTGTCGGGCTTCGACGGCGATGTTCTGATCCTCTACGGCGATGTGCCTTTCGTTCCAGCCGCTACGATGCAGGGGCTGATTGACCGGCTGAACGCGGCGGATGCTCCGGCGGTCGTTGTTCTCGGGTTTGAACCTGATGATACCCAGTCTTACGGCCGTGTGGTTACTATAGGTGACCGCATCACCAAAATGGTCGAGCATAAGGATGCCACGCCAGAAGAACGCGCCTGCCGCCTCTGCAATTCGGGGCTGATGGCGGTGAAGGCGCGTGATCTTTTCGGGCTGCTTGCGCGCGTCACCGATGATAATGCGGCCAAGGAATATTATCTCGTCGATATCGTCAACATCGCGAATGCCGATGGCCGTCACTGCGTCGTCGTCAAGACTGATCCGTTTGACGTGGCGGGCATCAACAGCCGCGCTGAACTCGCGCAGATGGAAGACGCGTGGCAGCAGCGCCGCCGCCGCCGCGCAATGGATGATGGCGCAACCTTGATCGCCCCTGAAACGGTCTGGTTCGCCCATGATACCGCGATTGGCCGCGATGTCCTGATTGAACCCAACGTCTTCTTCGGCCCCGGCGTGAGCGTGGCCGATCATGCCAAAATCCGCAGCTTTTGCCATATCGAGGGCGCAACCATCGGCGCACACTGCGAAGTCGGCCCCTATGCCCGCCTGCGCCCCGGCGCGGTTCTGGAAGAAAAGGCCAAGATCGGCAATTTCGTCGAGGTCAAAAAAGCGCGGCTGGGCAAAGGTGCCAAGGCCAACCACTTGAGCTATATTGGCGATGCCGACGTTGGTGCCGGCGCAAATATCGGCGCAGGCACGATCACCTGCAACTATGATGGCTATTTCAAATATCAAACGCAGATTGGCGAGGGCGCGTTCATCGGTAGCAATTCGGCCTTGGTCGCCCCGGTAAAGATCGGCGCAGGCGCAATCGTCGGCGCAGGCAGCACGGTGACAAAGGACGTCGCTGACGGCGAACTCCGGCTCGTCCGCGCTGAGCAATCGGCCAAGGCAGGCTGGGCAGACCGCTTCAACGAGGCGATGCGGAAGAAGAAAGCCGAGAAAAAGGGTTAGCCTTTTTCCTCGATCCAACCGAGCGCTTCAGCTTTGGCGAACATGCTTGCATTCTGGGCTATCAGCCATCTATATCGCGGTTGCAGCGCCGAGGAGATAAGCGCTTCACCGGGAAAACGGTAAGTAAATTCTACCCGTATCATATGGCCGATGGCGGTTCCCCGTTTGAGTATGGCATGAGACTCGCGCGGGTTGATTATGAGGATTGCATCAGTGACATCAACGGCTTGTTGGTACGCACCTTGATTGATCAAGGTTTCGACGACTGAATTGGCCATCGTTGCAATGCCCTCACGCTTTGCAAGCACGCGCATGTAAATGCCGCTTTCCATCGCGCGATCAGAGATTGGGAAATTCTGCCGATACCAAATGTCACGCGCGAGGGTGCCACCATTGGTCGCCTCGATATTATAGGCTTTGCCCGTGGTCGGCAGGGTGTAGCGCACGAACAGATGAAGCGGCGCTGCGGCGAGATTGACTGTCATGCCCATCCGGTTCGCAATGATCAGCAACAAGATCGGCATTGACACGCAATTGCCGCGCCGTGTCCGCAGATAGGTGGACAGGCGCTGGCTTCCGGGTTTTTGCCCTTTTGGGTCGGTCAGGTCATAGGCGAAGGGGCGATGATCATTCCACGGGCCGCTGGTGTAAACCACCTTGCGGATAGCATCGAATTTCACGCCGTCGGACGGCCTTTCACCAGCCAGACTGCGCGCCGCAGCCGTTAGCCGCTCAACAACCCTGCGCATGGCAACGGGATCAGCGGCGGGGTCAAACAGGCGATCAAAGGCAATTTGCGCTTCAAGATAATCAAGGCGGGCCTCGGGGGCGTTGAGAACTGATTTCACGACCGCCACAGGATCAGGGCGCGGGGCTGCGGTGGCAATCTGTGGGGCGAGGAGGGTAAAGAAGAGCGCGAGCAGGTAGATTAGTTTAATCAACCAAGCTTGTACTGTAGCCAAATTATTTCTTTGGCCGGTCAGGCATTCCATCATCATGCTCCCATCCTGTGCCTTCACCGCAACGACCCTCGGCACAACCAAGCGACTGTTCCATTCTCTTTCTGATAAAATTTAATCGATCACATTCGATACTTTTGTCATAATTAAATATAACAAATGGATATGGGTCTAATCCATATGATATTTTCATAAGCTCAAAAAATTTATCATCGTTTATCTTTACATTGTTCCATCTAACAATGCCATCATTTCCTAAGTAAATATCCATAGTTGGTCTGAGGTGAGGAATTTTATCTGCTGGTACAGACCATTTAGGAAGTAGTTTATAACAATCATTTTGTTTTGAATTAAAGATATAATAGTATATTATTGCAAAGCAAACAATAACACTAAAAATTCCTATAATGTATCTTTTTATCATTCATCATCAGCGGGTGGTAAATTGTTAACAGAGCTAGCGCCAAAAGCCTTATTTATAAGACCTCCAGATTGATAGGCATTTGGTTCAGGGTTTTTAATATAGCCTCCTGCTGCTCTTATATCGATCCCATGCTGTCCTTCATGAGCTAAAATGTTTGCTCTTTCAGCTGCTGGTGATACTTTTGAGGTGTCTTTACCAAGATTGGCACGAGATCCTTTGAAATCGTGATATAGCTTTGCAAAATTGTCTCTAACGAAAATGCCTATATTACCAGTTTTTGGGCCTAGAATTGTTATTCCGAGAGGTTCCCTGACTCCGCCTTTAACCGCACTAAGCTCTTTTGCTGACCGAAAAAATACCCCGGCACCATTCCTCTCACCCGGTTTACCGTAGAGGTTTACAATTTTTGCAAGAGTCTGCCGCTCACTCCGTGTAAGGTCTTTGCTGGTAGACGCCTTTCGCACGTCATCGAGCGACTTTGACACTGCACTGCATTGGTCTTTGGTGCCATTGCATGTGTACAGCCCGTTGGATCAGTCCGATTAACCGGATCATTGCCCACATAGGCATAGAGATTGATCTGATCATCATAGCCAATCGGATCAGTCTGAAGAAAGCGCGCCTGCGCGGGCTGGCTGATTACTGCCCCGCAAATGAGTAACGCTGCAAGTCGTTTCATCGCGCAATCATCCTAATGTTGTGGTGCGACTTTGAAGAGTCTATTACAGCCTTTGGGAAATGTCATCCTTTATTATATGTCGATTTGTTAGCGTAAATTTTGTTTGTTCAATATTTAGGTGGGCAGATATTTCTGATTGTCATCAGACGATGCAAATACGCGCGGCGGGGGTAAGTTGCCCGGATATCCGATTCCCCCTGTCCTACACAGCCCGCACTATGCCACACTCACCCAACTGCCGGAGATGTGGCAGGGGATATGCTGTGCGCTGCTGATCGACTTTGTCGATCAATGATTGCTCCCAATCATCCCTGAAACATTGGATTTGGATAGTGTGAACTTCGCCTCATTTGATTGAGAGAATCGATCAATGTGGAAAAGCGGTGCAGACCGGTGTGAACTTCCGCTGCTTTTGCTTGGACGGAGCAAGGGCACCACCACCACATTATATCGCAGCAGACCATCCGTTCATCGCAGCGACAGCTTGGCGCGGCTAGCCTCATTTCCTTATCAATTTCTGGGGAGTAAGCCCATGATCACAATGCGTAAGATGATTGCGACCGGGTTAACTGCAGCGCTTGTTGCCACTTCGGTGACGCCTGCCTTTGCCGGTGGGCGCGGCTATGGTTATAATTATGGTTATGGAGGCAAATATAAACATGGCCGCTATTATAGGCACAACCGGCTTGATACCGGCGATGTGATCGGGATTCTGGCGGTTGTCGGGCTGGTGGCCGCCATCGCGACTTCGGGCAAATCAAAGCGCCGCGAGCGTGAGGCCGGGGTCTATAATGACAAGGGCCCCTATCAGAGGGGCGCGATCAACAGCGAAAATGATGCGGTCGATGCCTGCGCGCTCGCCGCTGAAGACCGTGCGGGCAAAATGTCGAGCGTACGTGAGGTTACCAAGGTGGCGGTGATCGACGACGGCTGGGATATTGGGGGCACGATCGAGGTGCGCAATGATTGGCGTGATAAGGTGATCGAACCGCGCGGGTTTAACTGCGTCGTCCGCGATGGCACGGTCAAGGCGGTATTCGTTGAAGCGACTTCGGTTGCCGTGCGATAGATTATTTCGCGAATAATGGGCATTGACTCCCATCTGAAAAGCGCAGGGCATTTCCTGCGCTTTTTTTGTGTCTGAATTGCGGCATTTTGCTGAATGCGTGCCTACAATCCGGTTAAGACTTCACTCACGGCGAATCGACCATATTCTCTTCATGCCCGGCATCCTAACCCGCCAGGCATCGACGGAGGTGAGTATGAAGTATCTGTCCAAAACCACGCTGGCGCTGGCCGCCGCCGCAACTGCAATTTCGGCAACGCCCGCGCAAGCTGGCCGTTTTGATCGCCACAATGGCGACGGCATTAGCACGGGCGATGTGATCGCAGGCGCGCTGATCATCGGCGGGATTGCGGCAGTGGCAGTTGCTGCATCAAACGGTCGCGATGGTCGCTATGATGATCGTGACGGTTGGCGTGGTGATTATTCACGCGGTGGCTATGATCGCCGTTTTAGCAGTCGTGCCGCCGTTGATCAGTGCGTTCGCGCCGCGCAAAATCAGGCGAGCCGCTATGGCCGCGCCCGCGTGACCGACGTCACCAAGATTGACCGGGTACGCGGTGGCTATGAAGTGCGCGGGCGGATAGTTGTCGAAGAACGTGGCTATGGCCGGGGTCGCGATGATTGGGATCGTTACGGCAACCGCTATGATCGTTACAACGACGGCTATGACAAGGGCAAATTCTCATGCTTTGCCCGTTACGGCGGGGTTGCCGATCTTCGGCTTTCCGGGCTTGGCAATAATTACGGTTGATCGGCTTGCGTAAAACTGGACAGCGTGCAGGGCTGAGATTATCGGCCCTGCATGACTGTTCAGCCACAAGACTCAATCCTTATTGTCGATTTCGGCAGCCAAGTAACCCAGCTTATCGCGCGTCGTGTCCGCGAAGCCGGGGTTTATAGCGAAATCGCGCCTTACAATTCAGCCGCAGAAGCCTTTGCCCGGATGAAGCCAAAGGGTGTTATCCTTTCAGGCGGCCCGGCGTCGGTGACTGCCGAGGGCAGCCCGCGTGCGCCCCAAGTGGTAATTGACTCAGGCCTGCCAATCCTTGCGATATGCTATGGCCAGCAGACGCTTTGCACCCAGCTTGGCGGCAGCGTCGAGGGTGGCCATGCTGCTGAATTTGGCCGCGCAGACGTTGAAATTCTCAAATCCAGCCCGCTTTTTGAAGGCTTTTGGGACGTCGGCGGCAAATATCCCGTCTGGATGAGCCACGGTGACCGTGTCACGGTGGCACCCGAGGGCTTTGCGGTGATCGGCACCTCACCCAACGCCCCCTTTGCCATCTGTGTCAACGAGGCGCGGCGCTATTATACCACGATGTTCCACCCCGAGGTTGTCCACACTCCCGACGGGGCAAAGCTGCTCGCCAATTTTGTCCACAAGATTTGCGGGCTGGCGGGCGATTGGACGATGGCCGAATACCGGGCCACCAAAATCGCCGATATTCGCGCTCAGGTTGGCAAGGGGCGGGTGATTTGCGGGCTTTCAGGCGGGGTGGACAGCTCTGTTGCTGCGATCCTGATCCATGAAGCGATTGGCGATCAACTCACCTGTGTGTTCGTCGATCACGGCCTGTTGCGGATGAATGAGCGTGAACAGGTCGAGACGCTGTTCCGCGATCATTACAATATTCCCCTTGTCGTGGTCGATGCCGAGGCGCGCTTTATGGCGGGTCTTGCTGGAGTGACTGACCCAGAGGCCAAGCGCAAATTCATCGGCGGCGAATTCATCACTGTGTTTGAGGAAGAGGCCAAAAAGATTGGCGGCGCGGATTTCCTCGCACAGGGCACACTGTATCCCGATGTGATCGAAAGCGTCAGCTTTACCGGCGGGCCGAGCGTGACGATCAAAAGCCATCATAATGTCGGCGGATTGCCCGCGCGGATGAATATGCAGTTGGTCGAGCCCTTACGCGAACTGTTCAAGGATGAAGTCCGTGCTTTGGGGCGCGAACTTGGCCTCAACGATCAATTTGTTGGCCGCCATCCCTTTCCTGGCCCTGGCCTCGCAATCCGGATGCCCGGAGAGGTAACCAAAGACCGCTGCGATATCCTCCGCAAGGCCGACGCTGTCTATCTTGAAGAGATCCGCAACGCCGGACTTTATGATGAAATCTGGCAGGCGTTCGCGGTGCTCCTCCCCGTCCGCACGGTCGGGGTGATGGGCGATGGCCGCACCTATGATTATGTCTGCGCGCTGCGTGCTGTAACGAGCACCGACGGCATGACCGCCGATGTTTATCCTTACGAAAGCACCTTCCTCAGCCGGGTGGCAACGCGGATCGTCAACGAGGTCAAGGGTATCAACCGCGTGGTCTATGATTATACCAGCAAACCACCGGGGACGATTGAGTGGGAGTAAGCGGCTAACGGTTCCGCCAACGGCCAAATGCGGCCTGTGCGGCCATCCGGCGCGCCGCACTTAGCCCGAGAAACCAAGTGCAAATTGCAAGTGCCATACCCGACATCAGCCCGGCACTTATAAAGGCGATCATTGAGCCATTCTCCCCGAGCATTATTGTTGAACTGGCGACAAGATAGGTCGCCACGCCGGTGAGCGCGCCCCGCACCGCCAAATCAACATGCAGTGCCAAACCGGACTCAGGCACAATGCGGACGACAGCTGGCAATAGTGCCGCACCAAGGCCGATAATCTCGCCAATGGCGAGTGCTGCCATCATCCGCAACGCCACATTTTCGATCGGCAATGTAAAATACACCAATATCGTTATCGCGAGCTGGGCAATGCGACCTGCCACAAGTGCGCGCGGCTGATTTGCGCATACAAGAAGCTGCAGCGCCATGCTCAGCGTTGGCAAAAGCAGGGGCGCACCAATCGCCAGCCAGAACAGGCTCGTGTCGTAAAGTGTTGGATTGCCCGTCCAATAGCCGAATAGCGGTTCAGCAAGCGCTGCCAGAATCCCGGCAGTTCCAGCCATCTGAATTGCAAGAAACTGCGTGGATTCGCGGTAAACCCCGGTCAATCCAGCCGTGTCATTCACGGCAATCCGCCGCGCTGCCTCAAGTCCGAAGACATTGGCAAAAAGCTGGAGTACCGCGCGCACAAGATTGGCAAGCGTGCGCATCAATGCAAATTGGGCAATGGCAAAGGCACCCGCGCCTGAAGCCCCCAGCAAGAAGGTCGGGGCAAATGTGATTGCGGTGGAGACCGCACTCTGCACCCAATATTGGAGCGATGTTCCAATGGCACGCTGTCGCTCTTCAGCATCAGGCAGTGCAAATCCAAAGCGGAAGTCGGGATAGAATCGCGCTGTGTCCCATATTGGCAGCAGCACTGAAAACAGGATGATCGCACCAAGATATGCAAATGAAACAGTCACAAGATCACCGCCTAAAGCGACTGCTGTGATAACGGCGATGATGCGCAGGAGATCACCAAGCGAAAATATCATCGTTTGCCGGAAAAATTGCTGGTGCGCGCGGTAAACGGCATATTGCACAGCCATCGCCTGCCGGGCGGCGGTTGCCACGGCGAGAATAATCACCGCCCAAAGTAGGGATGATTCCTGATTTACGCCTTCGGCCGCGTTTCCAAAGAACAAATAGAGCAGCACAACCGCAACTGCGCCAAACAAGCTGGCACCGGCGAGCGCAAAGTTGCCTGCCCCGAGAATGTGGCGGGCACGATCCTTTTCGCCTTGTTCAACGGCAAAAAACAGACGGTTACCAAAATAGAGATTGAGGCCAAAATCGAAGATCGCGACCATCCCGGCGACCGAAAGCGCGACTGTCCATGCCGCAAATATTTCGACACCCCACAGCCGGATCAGCACCCCGACGAGCACTAAACGATCAAACATCGTGATCGCAAAAGCAAAGATCTGCGCCAGATATTCGCGCGCTATTCGCCTAGCGGTCATCGGGGGCGCGCTCCAGCGGGCGAACAGTCAATCGATGGGGCCAAAGCCGTCAAGCACATCGTCAAGATAGTAACGCGCGGTCGCCGCAAGCCCGTCTTCGAGTGAGACTTGGGCTAGAAATCCCGTCAGACGTTGTAGCTTCGCAACGTCGGGGGCGCGCCGTTTTACGCTGCCGGACGGCGATGGGTGCTTGATGATGTCGGCAGTGATCTCGCGTACCGAGAGCATCTTATTGCCAAGCTCAAGCATGGTAATTTCCTCGGTGCCGCCGACGTTGACGATTTCATTCCTGCACGCCTGCGTTTCGCCGACTGCCAGCGTTGCTGTAACCGCGTCGTCAATATAAAGGAATGACCGCGTGTCCGCATGGCCGAAAAGCTCATATTTTCCGTCGCGCACTCGCTCAAAAAAATCGGGGATTACGTGGCGATCGCCCATGCGGGGGCCGTAAGCATTGTGATAGCGGATGATTGAATAAGGCATGTCGCGCGCCGCACCCGCCTGCGCGGTTACAATCTCGCCATGCATTTTTGATGCAGCGTATGACCAGCGTGGATTGGTGACGTCATCAATCGAAAGCGGCACATCCTCGGCAGTGGGCACCGGCCAGCCAAAGCGTGTTACGGTTGAGGCATAGGCTTCGCTTGTCGCGGCATAAACGAACCGCTTGAGCGCTTTTGCCATGCTGTAATGCTCGGCAAGAAACAGCGTTGGCAGTGTGCAGCAACGAATAACATCGAGCGAACGTTCATAAAAATTCTGCGTCCCGTTGAGCGCTGCAAGATGATAGACATAATCCACGTCAGTCGGCAGCGCCTTGACCGCTGTTTCATTACAAAGATCGGCATCGACAAAGCGCACATTATCCTGCGCGATGAGGGCTAGAAATGCTTTGTCACGCGCACCGCGCGCGAAATTGTCAACGCAGATTACCTCATGATCGGGACGTGCTGCCAAGCGACGGGCGAGGTGGAATCCGATGAAGCCTGCGGCCCCGCTGATCAGTATCCGTGTCATCCAAAGACCCTATTTTCGCACGTTGAGCGCGCCGAGTGCCGCATAGCGGATGGCGGGTGCCAGATTATGATCCTCAAGGCGTGCATGTTGGTTCCAGAAATCATAAATCATTCCGGGCGCCTGCATCTCTCCTGCAAGATCGGACAGTTTCAGCTTTTCAAGGGCAGGGTGGTTGTTCTGCATGATGACAAGCGAAGCTCCGCGCGTCGCTGTGACCGGGCTATCGCATGCTATAATCCCGAGCGTTGCCAAACTATCAGCCGAAACCTCGGCATCCCACCCGACAATCTCGGCTTCAGGAAAATGGGCGCGAAGCGCAGCAATGATTGGAATCGCCATTGTTCCGCGAAGATCGTCGGTTTCAGGGCGACCCTTGAAGGCAAGGCCGAGGATGGCAATACGCGATGGCGCCTTCCCTCCGGCGCGCGCATAAGCGTCGGCAACTTGACCGATCGCGCGTTCAGGCAGGTTTTCATTCCAACGACGACCGGTAAGCGCAATCTCTGGAACGAAGCCGAGCGGCTGGAGGCCTTCGGCAAGGATGTAGGGATCTTTTTCGAGGCATGGGCCACCGACGGGGCCCGGCATTGGCAAATTAGCGCGTGCATAGCCGATGTTGCCGCTCGCGATTACCTCATGCGCCGAAACCCCGGTCGCATCGCAAAGTGCTGCGACTTCGTTGGCGAATGCGAACATCAAATCGCGTTGGGTATTGTTGACCAGCTTCACCAGCTCGGCGGTTTCGGCGTTGCGCACACGTATGATTGTGGGCGTCAGCATCGAAAAAAGCTGCGATGCGCGGAATGTTGCATGTTCGGTGATACCGCCGACGATTTGCGGCAATGACACAAGCTCGGCAAGTGCTCTGCCTTCAAGTGTACGCTCAGGGCAAAATGCCAGATCAAAGACCTTGCCAGTCGCCTCAAGGATAGGGCGAACGAACGTGCTGGTTGTGCCAACCTTGACGGTGGAACGTAATACAACGAGGTCGCCCTGCTTCATAACAGCGGCGATATCGCCGGTTACTGTGGCAAGCGCATTTGAATTGGTTTTCTTGTCGCTGCCGATGGGTGTGCCGACAGTGACGATAAAAACGCTAGCCTCTGGCGCATTCGCCATGCTGCTCGAAAAGGTGAAACGCTGCTTCTCGATCTGGGCCGCAAGCCGGTCGTTCAAACCATATTCCGCGAAATGCGCGCGCGATTCACCAAGTGCTGCAAGAATGTCGGGGTTTATCTCGATCCCATGAACCTGAAACCCGGCTTCGGCCATTGAAACCGCCAATGTCAAACCGACATAGCCAAGGCCGATGATACGGATATTCCTGTCTCCGAAGTTTTCGGGGAGCATTGCCAACCTTAATATTAGAAGAGAGGGAGGTGTGAAACGCTCATAGCGGGCGCATCATGAAAGGCAAGATATTTGCCCTTGCGGCATCCGGTCTTGCCAAGCGGCATGGCTAATTTTTTGCCATAACAATGTTGATCGCAGACATGAATCTTTGTTTGAAATTGTCATAGCTGAAATAATCGAGGCCTGCAGGGATTGCTTTTGGTTGCTTAAGCGCTGCCAAGACCGCTTCTTTGAGGGCTTTCGGGTCAAACGGATCAACCAACGTGCCCAATGCACCCTCCCTCAAAGCTTCACGGCTGCCATCAATACTGCTTCCAACAACAGGCAGTCCGCATGCCATTGCCTCAATATAAACGAACCCGAATCCTTCAATAGTGCTTGGCATGACATAGGCATCGGCAAGCCCATAGTAGCGGGGCTTATCTGATTCACTGACAAAGCCTGCAAACACGACTGAATCAGAGGTTCCATTTGCTTTTGCGATCGCTTCAATGCGCGGTTTGTCACCACCTTTGCCAACGATCAGATAAGCAAGATTTGGAATGCTGTGCTGAAGTTCTGGTAATAGCTCGACAACCCGATCAAACCCCTTGGCTTGCTCGCTTGGATCAAGTCGGCCAAGCGTCATTATCACTTTGCGATCAGTCAAGCCGTAGCGCGCAGCAAGCTCAGTATCTTTTTCAAGCAACGCGAAATCCTCTAGGTGCACCGCATTTGGCACGACGAGGCATTTATCGGGCGATATCCGGCACCATGATAGGAACCGTTCTTGCGTTACGCCACTTAGTGAAATGACCAGATTAGCCTTAGCCGCCCATTTGCTTGACAAATATCGCGGGCTTGGAGTCCATCCTTCAATACCATAAAGGCAAAGTACCCAGGGCACGCCAAGCCATTTGGCCGCCAAATAGGCTGCTGGAATTAGATTTACATGGGCGCAATAAACCATATCAAACCGCTTGCCCGAACGAATTTGCCGCCAAATTGCGCGCAGATAATCTGTTACCCCGCCCAAGCCGCTAAGATCGAATTCGAGGTTTTCTGGCGTTGGTTCAATTGGTGCTGAGATAACGCGGGGTATGGCGACAACTTTGGCGATTTGATTATCGCCGCATAATGTTTCGATTACGTCCCGGTTATAAAGCGCAATGCCTCCTGTTCCGCCATAGGCGTCTGTTACAAGGCATAGGATATTTAGCTTGTTTGCCACGAAATGCCGACTTTCTTATAATTGCGTCAAATAGACGTTGCTTGCGTCCCACGTTCCAGTGATTGCGCGCATTGCTGGCGCTGCCGGGCGTCTGACAAGTGCGTAGTTGCACTCAAAAAACCGATCCATTTCGGGATTCCAGCGCGGAAAGATTTCAAGCCCGTCAGATGTCACCCGGGCGACATCGTAGGGCCAGTTTTTAACGGTATCGAACACCCGGGCAAGCGATGCGCCGGTGAACAGCCAGAGATGATTATATTCAAACTGAACCACGCTGACTTTGCCAGCCGCAAGTAGCGATGACATGCCCGAAATAACCGAAAGATCGTGGCCTTCGGCGTCAATTTTTATCAGGTCGATAAATTCATAGGCTTGTTCGGTGGAAAAAATGTCGCCGGTGATGATCGTGACATCAATCAGGTTGCCATCCGAATGATCTTCACGAACGAGCGCATTGGTGCCCGCTTTGCTGCCCGCAATGTTCATCTTGCCGGTGCCTGGCTCCGATGACATCGCCACTTGATGCAGTTTTACACTTGCATTGTCGCCAAAGCGGCCGAGCAAATGCTGAAACGTATCCGGCGCTGGTTCAAAGGCATCTATAATGATTTCGCAGCCTGAATCGCGGGCGGCATCGAGGGCATATTGTGACCAGTTGCCAAGGTTCGCACCGACATCCCAAACACGGAACGCACGTCCATCGCCGATGTGCTTGTGTGATAATGCTGCGCGCTGGATCAAATGATGCTCGCCGTTCCGAGCCATATCATTGGCCACATCACCGCGCGCTTGCATATATAACTTGCGCCCAAGCCGCCAGGCGGCTTTTTTGCCGATCAATTTTACAAGAAACGCCGTCCACATTGCGCGCTCAATAGTCGTCGATGACCCAATTGCAAGAATGATTTTGGGCCTTGGCACTTTCGCCATTGGGCCTTATGCACCGCAGCGCCGATACGTTTTAACCGAAGCATTGCAATTATGATTTCCCGCTTTAAGCCCGACTCGGGCGCAACTGCCATGTTTGCTTCGATTGCATTTTTCTTTGCCGCACTCGTCCTTGGTGGCGGTTCGCGTCTTGAACTGGCGGGGCCGATCCTCTTGCGGTTGATCGCCATCGGGGCGCTGGTCTGGTTGTTGTGGAACGGGGCGATGCGCGGTGTCGGGCTCCCTAAGTTCGCCTATGTTTTCTGGGCGGGGCTGCTGTTGCTTCCGCTGATACAATTGATACCTTTACCCTGGTGGTTATGGACGCGCTTTCCGGGGCGGGAGGTTGTTGTCGAGATGTATCAGGCGCTTGGGGTGACCCCGATGCAGCCGATCAGCCTCGCGCCCGAGCGTACTGTTAATGCCTTTTTTGCACTGATTCCGGTTGTCACGGCCTTTTTTCTGACGTTGCGCCTTGATAATGCAGGGCGTGAAAAATCGATCGCATGGATCATTACGGCGACCGTGATTAGCGCGGTGCTCGGGCTGCTACAGGTGGTCAGCGGGCCCGGCAGCGTGCTTTATATCTATGCAATCACCAACGGCGATGCGAGCGTCGGATTGTTTTCAAATGCCAATCATCACTCGCTGTTTCTATGCGCGGGCATTGTTCTAATCTTCCACTGGATGAGCGCTAAAATACGTCTCAATCGGCAATTGCCGCAAACCGAGCTAGCTATGGGCGGTCTGGCGTTGCTGTGCCTGCTCACGTCGGTCGTCGCCACCTTGTCGCGCGCTGGCGTATTGTTCGCCATTGTGGCCGTGCTTGTTGGCCTGACATTCATTCCAATCAATATGCTCAGGATATCACGAATGCGATTCTGGGGGATTGCTGCGGGTGTTTTCCTTTTCGCAACCGCTGTTTTTTCCGTGATGTTTTTTTCCCGAATATTTGGCACGGCAGATGAAGGTGGAATTCTGCAAGATGGCCGGATCGACAATCTGTGGGTGTTTGGCCGGATGATTGCTGATTTCTTCCCGATTGGTTCTGGCCTTGGCACGTTTGATCCGGTTTACCGTCTTTATGAAACGGCGGGCGAGATTGATCTGACCTATCTCAACAACGCACATAATGATGGCGCGCAAATTTTGCTTGAGGGTGGTTTGTGGGGTGGGCTGCTGCTCATTATGTTTCTTGGCTGGTACGGCGCGCAAACATTGTCAGTATTACGCGTTTCGTCGGAAAATATGGTGCGCGTGACGCAAAGACGAGCGATGTGTGCAATCATTGGCCTTGCCTTGGCGCATTCGTTGGTTGATTATCCTTTAAGGACTGGGGCATTTTCGGTGCTATTTGGGATGTGCGCAGCGATGCTGATGTACCAACCGCCTTCAAGCGGTCGCCAAAGGGCAGGATCGACGAAAGCCTGATTTGTTGCTTTGCTTTACTATTGTGAATCCGTATGGAAGCCCGTCTCATGCGTAAGAGTCGGAAAATTCTGATCCGATTATATTGGGAGTTGTGAGTTGAAAGCTGTTATTTCGGGGACAATCTTGCTGGCATTGCTGGCCGGATGTGTGAAGCCAACCAAGTTTAATCCGGCCGAGATTAGCGCAGCAAAGATCAGCGACAATTTGGCCGCGCCTAGCTCCGCTGATCGTTTGGCGACGGCGCGTGAATATCGTCTCGGGCCAACGGACAAATTATCGGTTCAGATCTTCGGCGTCCAGGAGCTTGATCGTACAGTTCAGGTTGATGCATCAGGCGCTGTGACGCTGCCTTTGATTGGCGCTATCCCTGCGCTCGGTGAAACCACCACTGGCTTGGCGCGCAAAATTGCGGATGCTTATGGCGAGCGTTATCTCCAAAATCCGCAAGTCAGCGTTTCGTTAACCGAGGCTGTAAGCCAGCAGGTGCTCGTCGATGGTGCCGTTACCAATCCCGGGCAATATCAGGTTACAGGCAGCAGCACCTTGATGGCCGCAATTGCGAATGCGCGCGGGGTAACGGAATCTGCAAAGCTTGATCAAGTCCTCCTGTTTCGCACGACCAATGGTGAGCGGATGGTCGCACGATTTAATCTTGCGGACATTCGCGGCGGCCGCGCGGTTGATCCGCCAGTGTTTGCCGATGATGCGATCATCGTTGGTAGCGGCGCGGGCCGACTCGGGCTGCGCGATCTGCTGCTGCTCACGCCTGTTCTCGGCACGTTCGCGTTGCTGGTACGTTAGGTTCAAGGGAATACGTGAATAATGAATATTAATGCTGCTATTCCCGCTCGCGCTAACAAGCCCGATAGCGAGTCAAGCGATCAACCACGTTCAAACGAGCGTAATTTTGCGCAGTCGCTTGACGATATGAATCGTGAAAGCCAACTTACAGAATATTTCCAGGTGCTCCTGCGTCGCCGTTGGATTGTCATTGCCGGGGTCGTCTTGGGTACGATACTTGCCGCAGTAATTTCTTGGACGACGACGCCACTTTACCGTGCGACGACATCGCTTGAAATCGCGCGCGAAGCAGAAAAAATTGTGAGTGTGCAGGGTGTTGATCCGGGTTCGCGCGCATCGGGTAACGAATTTTATCCGACACAATATGGCCTGCTTAAAAGCCGCTCTCTCGCTTTGGCTGTCGTTCGCGAACTCAGGCTCGATCAGAATAGCCAGTTTTTATATGGCTATGCTGGCAGTGCCTCGGATGCCGCCAAGTCGCAGGGGCAAAATGTTGATCGTTCGGCGTTGCAACAGCGTGCGGCTGCAATTGTGCAGGGCAATCTCACAATCACCCCGGTGCGCAATTCGAGTCTGGTCAGCGTTAGCTTCGACAGCCCCGATCCCGATCTCTCACAGCGTGTTGCCAATGCTATTGCGGCGAATTTTATATCGGCGAACCTGTCGCGCCGGTTTGAATCGTCGGCATATGCACGAAAATTTCTTGAAGAACAGCTTGCCGAAACGCGTTCGAAACTTGAAGAATCGGAACGCGCAGCGGTTAACTATGCTGATCGGCAACAAATTATCAATTTTGAAGGGCAGCAACTTCCAAACGGTGGTGGTGCCCGCTCGGCAGGCCAATCATTGGTAGAGGCCGAGCTTGCGGCGCTTAATACGTCGCTTGTTACTGCGCGTTCAGAGCGCATAGGTTTTGAAGCCCGTTATGATCAAGCGCGTAAGCGTGGTGGTGCTGCACTTGCTGAATCGCTTTCCGATGCAGCCGGCTCTGCGATCCGCGAACGGCGCGCCGAACTGTCCGCTGAATATTCCAAATCGCTTGCACGGTTTAAGCCTGACTATCCAACCATGGTTGCGCTGCGCCAGCAAATTGCCCAGATTGATCGCCAGCTTGGCGGACAGGGGCAAGCTATATTGGGCACGCTCCAGACCGATTACCGGGCTGCGCTTCAGCGTGAGAATGCGTTGCAGGACAAGGTCTCATTGCTCAAAAACCAGATGCTTGATCTGCGTCGACGCAGCATCCAGTATAATATTTATCAGCGCGATGCCGATACCAACCGCATCCTCTATGACGGCTTGTTGCAGCGGTACAAGGAAATTGGCATCGCAGGCGGCGTCGGAAATAACAATGTAGCGGTTGTTGATCAGGCAACGCGCCCTGGAACGCCTTACACCCCACGCACCCGGCTGAACCTTCTCCTCGGGCTTTTGGGTGGGCTATTGGTTGGTGCTCTCCTTGCTTTCCTTCTTGAACAACTCGACGAGTCGATCGTTGCGCCGCATGACCTTGAGCGGAAGCTCGGTGTGCCGCTCCTTGGCAGCATCCCGCGCGTCGGTGATAATGAAGACAAGCCATATGCAATGCTCGAAGATCCGAAGTCGGTTGTTTCGGAAGCCTATTTGTCAGTTCAGACGGCGTTGCAATTCACGACAAATCACGGTGCTCCGCGTAGCTTCATTGTTACGAGCTCGCGGGCATCTGAAGGAAAAACAACAAGCTCTGTTGCGCTTTCACGCAATTTGGCTGCGCGCGGACGCAAGGTGCTTTTGATTGATGCGGATATGCGTAATCCGTCGATCCACAAGTTTTTCGGCGTCCGCAACCTGATCGGTTTCAGCGATCTGCTCTCTGGCAATGATGATTTGGCCAAACTGACGCAACCGGGGCCAATTCCTACGCTTACGATCATTACGTCCGGGCCGATTCCGCCGAATCCGTCGGAACTACTTTCGGGGATGCGATTGTCCGAAGTGCTTGAGCGATTGCTGACGGTTTATGATCATGTTGTGTTCGATTCGCCGCCAGTGATGGGGCTTGCCGACTCGCCAATCATTGCCGCGCAGGTCGAGGGTGCGGTATTTGTTATCGCTGCGGTTGAAACACGGGCGAAGGCTGCGCGGATTGCGCTTCGCCGACTCGCCGATGTTCAGGCTCATATAATTGGGGCTATTCTGACCAAGTTCAATGTGAAGCAGGTTGGCTACGAATATGGCTATTCCTACGATTATGGTGAACGCAATACGCCGCGCCGTAATGGCCAGGCCGGATGATCTGAAAAGCGGTGGAGAGCGAACAGAGTTATGTAGGGGACGGACGCGCCAAACACACCCGGCTTTGGCGCGCCCTTCTGATTGTTTTTGCAGGATTTGTCGCCGCGCTATCGGTGCAATATGGGCTGGGAAATGCGCTTGAGTCACGCAATCCGCAACTCGCCGTGCAGATTGATGCCGGGAATGGCAGCGCATTATCCAATCTTGCCAATGCCAGAATGCTTGCCGCCAAAACGCCTGAAGAGATTCCCGAAATAGCAAAACTTGGCAGTCAGGCCCTGATTGAATCGCCGCTTCAAATTGAAGCCTTGCGGACAATCGGTTTTATCGAGGATGGCGATGGCAATGCCACCAAGGCGCGGCAGATACTTGGCATCGCATCAAAAATATCAAAGCGTGACGCGTTGACCCAAGCGTGGCTCTTTGATCGCTACTACCGTGAGGGCAGAATGGGCAATGCGCTTGAAGCTGCCGATATTGTCATGCGGCAAGAGCGCGGAAGCTGGGATTTTCTTGTCGCTGAACTACTTAAATTCTCGGACGACCCTCGCATGGTCAATCCCATCGCGCAGACACTTTCATACAATCCGAATTGGCGGGGTACCTTCCTTGAAGGCCTTGGTCGTAGCGGCAAAACCCCGCAAATCGCCTACCAGATCTTTCGTAGGCTGCAAACGCTTGGCCAGCCCGCAAATACTGCTGAATTGACAGCGTATTTTAGCCGGTTCCACGATGCGTCAATGCCTGCACTTTCATGGCAAAGCTGGACTGATCTTGTGCCTGCTGCGAAATCGGGAGATCTTATCCGTGATGGCGGGTTTGAAGGTATTGATGCGCCTCCGCCCTATAATTGGAGCTTCTACCAGTCGGACGGGGTTTATGCTGAGCGTGTGGCGAATCCGAAAGGTGTAGGGCGTGCGCTCTATCTTTCATATGGTGGAGACAGCCTTGCAAACTTTGCCAATCAGATGCTGGCGCTTAAGCCCGGCACGTACCGGCTTGCGCTTAATGTCTATGCCGAAGCTGCAACCACGAAAAATCAGTTCATTCTCTATCTGCGTTGTGGCGGGATCAATACGACACGCGAGATTGAAAAAATCGATCTCACAGCCACACTGGGGCAATGGTCAACCAAGCGTCTTGATTTCAAAGTGGATACCGGCTGCCCGACACAGCAAATCTGGGTTAGCGGTTTAGGCCGACCGGGGTCAAAGGATGCGACTATGTGGCTCGATAACGTCAGGCTTACACCATTGTGATGATCGCTGTACAAACGCCGGTGCCTACCTCGGCTAGTGCGCAGCCGTCTTCAGCAAAAGAAGATGTTCGTGCATTTTGGGATGAAGCTTCGTGCGGAGAAGCCCTTTATCTCGCAGGCCAAACAGCCGCCGATTATGACCGGCAGGCCAAAGCACGTTACCATCTTGAGCCTTATATTAAAGAGTTTGCGCGCTTCGGTGATGCGCAGGGCAGGCGCGTGCTGGAGATTGGGGTCGGTCTTGGCGCTGATCATGAACAATTTGCCCGATCGGGTGCTCTTCTGTCGGGGGTTGATCTTACCGACCGTGCGATAGCGAATACTCGGCAGCGGCTGGCCGTTTTTGAATTGCAATCCAATTTGCAAGTCGGCGATGCAGAGGCGCTTCCTTTTTCTGATGCAACATTTGATATGGTCTATTCGTGGGGGGTTATTCATCACTCGCCTGATACGCCCACTGCTGCAGATGAGATATTGCGTGTGCTTGCCCCCGGTGGGCGTTTCGCGGTCATGATTTACCATCGCTACAGTATGGTCGGCTATATGCTGTGGTTCCGTTATGCGTTGCTTAAGCTGCGCCCGTTTCAGTCGCTTGACGATATTTATAGTCAATATCTCGAAAGCCCCGGAACCAAGGCTTATAGCCTTGCCGAGGCCAAGGCGTTGTTTGCACGCGCAGAACGTGTGGAGGCACGAACCGTGCTGACCCATGGTGATTTGCTTGAAGGTCAGGCTGGCCAGCGGCATACTGGATGGATGCTCAATGTTGCGCGCCGTTTGTGGCCACGGCGATTGATCAAAACGCTGTTTCCAACGCATGGGCTCTTTTTGCTCGTTGAGGGATACAAGCCAGTGGTCGGCAAATAGGCTATGTGCGGTATTGCTGGGTTCTTGGGGCAGTATTCGCGCGAAACGGCTCTGGCGATGCGGGAGCGGATTGCCCATCGCGGCCCCGATTCCCAGGGGCTTTATTTTGATGGTGCAGCAGGCATCGCGCTTGGCCATCGCCGGTTATCAATCGTTGATCTCTCCGAAACAGGCAGCCAGCCTATGGATGATCAATCAGGACGTTATGTTATTTGCTATAATGGCGAAGTTTATAATTTCCTTGATCTTCGCGCCGAGCTTGAAGCGACAGGCCACCAATTTCGCGGGCGATCCGATACCGAGGTCGTCCTGGAACTCTTCGCTCGCTCGGGCACGGCGAGTTTTGCACGGCTCAACGGGATATTTGCGTTAGCGATCTGGGATAAGCGCGATCATATTCTCACGATTGCGCGTGATGGGGTTGGTACCAAGCCACTCTATCTTACCCGAACAGCACAGGGCCTAGCGTTCGCTAGTGAACTTAAAGCGTTACTCGCCCTTCCCGATCTCGATAAGCGGCTCGATCATGAAGCGGTATCGGCTTATATCTCCTACCTCTGGTCGCCCGGTGAGCGGACTATGTTCAAGGCCGTGCGTAAGCTGAGGCCGGGTAGCTGGCTCTCGATTGGCCCAGATCAAAACGAAGCATCAGGCCAGTTTTATACCATGCCAAAGCCTGCGCCGGATTTCACGCTTTCCGATTTAGGCCTAATTGGCAGGACTGGCGAAATGCTTGCCGGTGCGGTCGAGCGGCAGATGATCACCGATGTCGAGGTTGGCGCATTCCTATCGGGCGGGCTCGATTCAAGCGCAATTGTTGCGTTTGCACGTCATCAGTCGCCGAGTGATCAGGCAATGCAATGCTTCACGATTGATTATGATCAAACAGCAGGTGAAGCGCCCGAGCTTGAGGCGGATTTGCCCTATGCCGAGCGCGTGGCTGATCATCTTGGGGTCAGATTACACAAAGTCGCTGTCGATTCGCGCATCGCGTATGAATTTGAGCAATTGGTCTATATGCTCGATGAGCCGCAGGCCGACCCCGCTGCGCTCAATAACTTGATGATTTCGGCGTTGGCGCGCCAGAATGGTATCAAAGTATTGCTGAGCGGCACGGGCGGCGATGACCTTTTTACCGGCTACCGGCGGCATCTCGCGGCGGGCTACGACGGTATCTGGGATAAGGTTCCTGCTGTCGCACGGCGTTCAATAGCGGCGGTCGCGCGCAACATCCTCCCTGCAACCGGACGTGCGCGGCGCGTTCGCAAATTGCTTGAAGGCATTGATCGCAGCCCGGCTGAGCGTGCGATCGGTTATTTCGAATGGCTTTCTGCGGAGCGGGCCTGCGCGCTTATACATGCCGATTTTCGTCCATTGCCGAGTGACACCCGCTTGCCGATGTACACTACGCTTGCAGCACTGGGTGATGCCACTGCCCTTGATCGGGTCATGTGGCTTGATCAGCACCATTTTCTTGCCGATCATAATCTCAATTATACTGACAAAACCGGGATGGCGCGAGGCGTTGAAATCAGAGTGCCGTTTCTTGATCGCGAAATGATTGCATGGGCTGCTCAAGTGCCTGACAGCGCCAAGATGCGCGGCGGCGTTACTAAATGGGTTTTACGCAAGGCTATGGAGCCTTACTTGCCCTATGATGTTATATATCGGCCAAAAGCAGGCTTTGGTGTGCCGCTACGATCATGGCTTCGCAATGAATTGCGGCCAATGCTCGAAGATTTGCTCTCCCCCGAAACGCTGGCCAAACGCGGGCTGTTCGATATCAGCGCAGTTTCCCGATTGCGTCAGAATACCATGAGCGGTCGCGAAGATGGAAGCTATTCATTGCTCGCGCTGATGGCCATTGAGCTATGGTGTCGCCAATTCGTTGATACCAGCGATGGCGGAACCAATCATGCACTTTCGGGCGCATAACGATGCAGCCTTAAAAGGGGTATCGCCGCGATTAGTTGTGGCTGGCGCGACCCCAGCGTAACGTGCGCGCTCGTCATCCGTAAAGCTGCGCCTTGCTTTCGCCATCATTGTCACCTATCTAGTGTGCAGCGCAGCAAAGCATGATGCTTTGCCTGATCGTGGCAGCGTGATTGTTCGGCTTGTTCGAACCGCCCCTGATCCTAACGCGTGTTAGCCCAAAGGCTTCCCTTTTCACGCGGGTTGTCAAAACAAACCCCGCTTGTTGGCGTCGCGTATCTGCGCACGTTTGACTGTATTTACTGAAAGACTTTTATGACTCAATTCTCCGATCTTGGCCTGTCCAAGCCGATCCTCGCTGCGCTTGCAGCAAAGGGTTACACCGCCCCAACGCCAATCCAGACGCAGGCGATTCCGCCGCTGCTGCTTGGCCGCGATCTGCTCGGCATTGCGCAAACCGGTACGGGTAAGACCGCTGCCTTTGCGCTGCCAACGATCCAATATCTTGAAAATGATCCGCGCCCACGCGCGATCCGTGCAATCCGCGTCCTCGTCCTTTCGCCGACGCGCGAATTGGCCGCACAGATTGCCAAATCATTCCAGGATTACAGCCGCCACATGAAGATTTGTGTTGAAACCGCATTTGGCGGCGTGCCAATCAACCGCCAGATTCGCGCGCTGACCGCAGGGGTTGACGTTCTCGTCGCGACGCCGGGCCGCCTGATGGATTTGATCGAACAGCGTGCGGTGACGCTCAAAAATGTCGAAATTTTCGTACTTGATGAGGCTGATCAAATGCTTGATCTTGGGTTTATCGAGCCACTCAAGCGCATCGACAAGATGCTCCCCAAAGAGCGTCAGTCGCTATTTTTCTCGGCTACCATGCCAAAGGCGATTGCTGAGCTTGGCGCGCGCTTCCTGAATGATCCGGTCAAGGTTGCCGTGACGCCGGTTGCTTCAACCGCTGAACGCGTCAAGCAATATGTCACCTTCGTCAATCAGGCCGAGAAGCAGGCACTGCTCACCATTTCGCTCGCTGCGGAGCCGATTGAACGCGCGTTGATTTTTTCACGTACCAAGCACGGTGCAGACCGGATTGTGAAGCATCTTCACGCCGCTGATATCGGCTGTGCGGCGATCCATGGCAACAAATCGCAGCCACAGCGCACGCAGGCGCTTCAGGCATTCCGCAAGGGTGATATAAAAATCCTCGTCGCGACCGACATTGCCGCGCGCGGGATTGACGTTTCGGGCGTCAGTCATGTCTATAATTTTGATATGCCCAACGTGCCGGAACAATATGTCCACCGCATTGGCCGCACTGCGCGTGCGGGTGCCGATGGCCTCGCGATCAGCTATGTGTGCGGCGAAGAAAAGGGTTGGCTCAAGCAGATCGAAAAACTCACCGGCGTTCGTCTTGATCCCGTCCCGCTGCCCGCCGATTTTGACGCACAGCGCGCCAAGCTGCCAAAGCCTGCTGCTGGCTCAGGCGACCGTGGCCGCGATCAACCACGGCGCGGCGATGCGCGTCGCCCGGCTCCTGCAGGTGCAGCGCGCGAAGATCGGCCACGTCGCCCTTTCCGCCCGCAACGCAAACCCGGTGGCGTTGGTGCGCATAAGGGCGCAGTTCAACGCACCGGCGGACGTTAAATTCAAAAGGGGTAGGGAAACCTACCCCTTTGCCAATTGCGCGCCCATCATGGCGTGGAGCATATTGACCGCCTTGAGTGGCCGGACCATCACCTTGAAGCGCGTGATGAGATCATCCTCATTCCACCAGATCATATCGATCCCGTTGACCTTAATGCCCTCGATGGTTTGTTCAAATTCGAGGATGGCGGAGCGTTCGCCGCGCCATTCGTTCAAATAGACAAAGCCGTCGCCACCGAGCACCTTCGCTGCGCTCCAGAGATATTTGAACGTGATGTCCTTGCCAGCTTGCGGTGTGTGAACCACAGGTGATTCAAACACGACATCATCAGCGAGCATCGCGGCGAGGCTTTCGGCGCTTGGATGCGCCATATAGCCGTGCCATTTATCAAGTGCGCTCATCACTTATACTCCGCTGGGATCGCGTCGGGCTGGGCATCGCCAAGCTCTGATCCGCCGTCAACATTAAGGATCGCGCCCGTGATATAACGCGCGCTATCGCTCGCGAGGAAGAGTGCTGCCTCGGCAATATCGCTCTTGGTGCCATAATCACGCAGTGCAATTCGTCCCTTGATCACTGCCTCTGCCTGATCATCGGGTGCGAGGCGGAGCATCCCTTCGGTATCGGCAATCGGCCCCGGCGAAATCGCATTGACGCGCACACCCGCTGGCCCCCATTCCATTGCGAGGCATTTGGTGATCATGTTGACGCCCGCCTTTGCCGCGCAGGCATGGATCTGGAACATCATTGGCTTCACTGCCTGACCCGCCGTAATCGTGATCAGCGACGCACCAGGCTTATTCAAATGCTCAAAGCTCGCCCTGAACACATTGAACGTGCCGAGCAGATCAATATCGACAACCGTTTTGAACGCATTGGCGCTCATCCCGAGTGCTGGCGCCAAGAAATTTCCAGCGGCACCTGACAGCACGATATCAATCTTGCCATAGGCGGCGACGGTCTGCGCAAATGCCTCTTGAAGACGAGCATAGTCGCGGACATCGCCGGGCAGTCCCAGCACATCATGGCCTTCATCAACCAGCATCTTTGCGGCGGCCTCTACCCGATCTACCTTGCGGCTCAGGATCGCGACTTTTGCGCCGTGCGCGGCAAATTGCCGTGCGATTTCAAAATTAATGCCGGTTGATCCACCTGCGACAAAGGCGACCTTGCCCGCCAAAACATCGCTCCTGATTGCCTGTCCCATACTCTCTCCCTTGTTTGAAGCGAGCATAGTGAAACAAAGCAGCGGCGGGTGCAAATCATCTGCACCCGCCGGATCAAGTTTAGGATCAGGCCGTAACCTGCGGCTGAGCCCCACGCGTTTTCCAGAGCGACCAGCCAACACCGCCAGCCAAAATCGCAAAGGTGACCCCAAGCGAAACCGGCGGCGGAATTTTGGCAAGGCCAAGCATATCAGCAACGAAAATTTTCGAGCCGATAAACACAAGCAGCACTGCAAGCGCGTATTTGAGATAGTGGAAACGGTGCACCATTGCGGCAAGTGCAAAATACAGCGCGCGCAATCCCAAAATTGCGAAGATGTTCGATGTGTAGACAATGAACGGATCGGTCGTGATCGCAAAGATCGCGGGCACACTATCCACCGCAAACACCAGATCTACAATCTCAACCATGATCAGCGCAAGGAAGAGCGGCGTCATGAACCAAGCGAGCTTGCCCGTTTTGGAGTCATTCTGCTTGACCCAGAATTTTTCATCATGAAGCTTATCGGTCACGCGGAAGCGTTTGCGGATGAATTTGAGCACCGGGTTGGCCTCAACATCATAGACTTTTTCGGCTGAACGCCACATTTGAATACCTGTGACGATCAGGAATGCCGCAAAGACATAAAGCACCCAGTTGAACTGCTCCACCAACGTCGCACCAAGCCCGATCATGATCGCGCGCAGGACAATAACGCCGAGTATCCCCCAAAACAGTACCCGGTGCTGATACAGACGCGGCACGGCGAATGTCGTGAAGATCATCGCGATAACGAAGACATTATCCATCGCGCGCGATTTTTCGATGACGAAGCCTGTGACGTAAGCGAGCGCAGGCGCTTCACCCAAATACCATCAGACCCAGCCACCAAAGCCAAGTCCAAGCGCGATATAGCCCGCCGAAAGCATCAAGCTTTCACGCACACCAATTTCACGCTGATCCTTATGAAGTACACCCAGATCAAGTGTGAGTAGAAGTGCAACCACACCCATAAAGCCTAGCCACATCCACACTGGCTTTCCCAGCCAGATAATATCCAAAAATTCCATGATAATCCCTGTTTTCCATTATAAACCGAAAAGGGCTGGCGGAGACAAAGAGGGGGTGTGCCGCCGCCAGCCAGAGCATGATCAGGGTGGCAAGAATGCACTTGCCTATTGATCACACTCTATTCCGATAAGTTAGGCCGTTCGCAGCGACGGGCGACTGATCGCTAGCTGGTGAAGCCGATCCTTAACCGCGAGCTTGAGCTTCTTGAGCCGCTGAATCTTTGCCACATCGGGCCAGCGCCGCGAGCGTTGCGCGCGGATTTCATCATCTAGCCGACGGTGAACGGTGAGAAGGCGGTAAGATATAACGGACATAATGCCACTCCATGTTTCAGTGTTACTGGATCGGAGGGGTATCAGTGCGGTTGCGCCAAACGCTACAGGGCCAAAAGCACCGGAGACTTCTCCGATGCGGTCCGACATCACGTCTCAGTTTCCTGAAAACGCCAGAGGGGCCCGGCCCGCGAATCTTTTATTATCAGAAAAAACCAAAAATTCAAGAGTAGCGATTATGGCGATTCCAAATTAGGAAACATCCCCATGAAGAAACTTCGCAAAGCTGTATTTCCTGTTGGTGGCCTTGGCACCCGTTTTTTGCCCGCAACCAAGGCAATGCCCAAGGAAATGCTCACCGTTGTTGATAAACCGTTGATCCAATACGCGGTTGATGAGGCGCGTGAGGCGGGTATCGAACAAATGATTTTCGTAACGGGGCGTGGCAAATCCGCGCTCGAAGATCATTTCGATATTAGTTATGAACTCGAAACCACCATGCGCGAGCGTGACAAAGCGCTTGATGCGATTGAGGGCACGCGGTTTCGCCCCGGTGAAGTCATTTACGTCCGCCAGCAGGAGCCAATCGGGCTTGGCCACGCCATTTGGTGTGCGCGCCATATTGTCGGGGATGAGCCGTTTGCGATTTTTCTGCCCGACGAGCTCATGGTCGGTGCGCCCGGCTGTATGAAGCAGATGGTCGAGGCCTATAATGAGGTTGGTGGCAACATCGTTTGCGCGCTTGAAGTGGAGCCTGAAGAGACGCGCAAATACGGGATTATTTCGCCCGGTGCCGCGAACGGCAAACTGACCGAGGTGCTTGGGCTGATTGAAAAACCTGCGCCCGGTACAGCACCATCAAATCTGATGATCCCAGGTCGCTACATCCTTCAACCCGAAGTGATGCGCGTGCTTGAAAATCAGGCGCGCGGGGCTGGTAATGAAATCCAGCTCACTGATGCTATGGCGCAAATGATTGGCACCCAGCCCTTCCACGGCTTTCACTTTGAAGGCCGCCGCTTTGATTGCGGTGATAAGGCTGGCTTTATTACGGCCAACATTGCGCTCGCGCTTGATCGGGCAGATATTGGCCCGGTGGTCAAAAACTGGCTGGATCAGCAGTCGCTTTGATCAGGCCGCGCGCCGGGATGTGTCATTGAGCCAAGCACGCGCCTGACGCTGGGCTTCGGCAATTTCACGCGCAGTCATATCGTCTGCGATTTCGGCGCGGCATTCTTGGCCCCGTTCGTTGCCGCGAAGTGCAGCAAGATTGAACCATTTGTGCGCTTGCACCAGATCAACCTCTACCCCGCCAGTTCCTGACGAATAAGCAATGCCCAGATCATAAAGCGCATTGGTATCACCATAAGCCGCATCGGCCATCCGGCTTTTGATCAAAAAATTTGCACTTTTGCCACTCATTCCCATGTCACTTCCCCGTTTACGTGTCTGTCAAACGCAAGTGTCACCGAAATGGTCTCAATAAATGATTAACGCCCCGCTCATTTTTTGAACCGAACCGGAAAATTATCGATCAAACGGGTACTGCCCATCCGCGCGGCCCCAAGGATTCGGGCCTCTCGATCAAGCATTTCGAGCGTTTCGAGCGATGTTGCGTCAACAAGTGCGACATAATCGACCGAAGCAAAACCGGCCTGTAGTAGCGTCGTTTTAGCATGCGCAAGGGCAGGGGCAATTGCTGCTCCGCCTTCGATTTGCGCCAGCGCTGTTTGCAAAGTGCGTGGCAAGGACAATGCTGCGCTACGCTCGTCACGCGATAAATAGGCATTGCGTGATGATAGCGCGAGGCCATCATTGTCCCGAACAATTGGAGCGCCCATAATCTCGACCCCAAGGTCAAGATCGCACACCATTCGGCGGATAACCGCCAATTGTTGCCAGTCTTTTTCACCAAACACGGCAATATCGGGCTGTACTTGGGTCAGCAATTTGGCAACAACGGTCGCCACCCCGTCAAAATGGCCCGGTCGTGCAGCGCCGCAAAGCCCATCACCAAGTTTTGCAACGCTGATCGTTGTTGCAAAACCCTGCGGATACATCACGTCCACGCCGGGCAACCAAAGTCCGGTGATCCCTGCATCTGCCAACAGCGCCGCGTCCTGTGCCTCTTGCCTTGGATAACGCGACAGATCCTCATTTGGGCCAAATTGGATCGGATTGACGAAAATCGAGACAATCACATCATCGGCAATGGCCTTTGCCTGAGTGACGAGCGCCATGTGTCCCGCGTGCAGCGCGCCCATTGTCGGTACCAGCGCGATGCGCCTTCCCGCGCCGTGCAACATGTTCACCATTTTTTTGAGCGGATCAAGATGACGGATAGTTTGCACGGTTGTCTTTGCTCCGATATGGCGAAGCGACGCCCGATGCTGGGCAGATCGCGAATATTCAAGGGGCTTTGCGCGCGTTTATGGTCGATGGGAAGACGCATTATATCGTTTTTGCTAATGAAAAGGGCGGAACCGGAAAATCAACGACAGCGGTGCATACCGCCGTTGCGCTCGCGGCGACGGGCTATTCAGTGGCCGCAATCGATTTGGATACGCGCCAAAAGACACTTACCCGCTATCTCGACAACCGTGAGGCGACCGTGCGGCGCCGTAAAATCGAATTGCCATCGCCCGTCCACGTCACGCTTGGGCTGCTGACACCCGCCGGCTTGGATCAGGAGATCGCGCGGATTGGGCGCAACGCCGATTTTGTCATCATTGACACGCCGGGGCGTGATGATCCGGTATCGCGCGCCGCGATTGCCAAGGCCGATACCATCGTTACCCCGATCAACGACAGCTTTGTTGATCTTGACCTGATTGGGCAGGTGGACGCCGAAACCTTCCGCGTCAAAAAGCCAAGCTTTTACGCCGAACTGATATGGGACTTACGCAAAGTGCGTGCGCAGAGTGACGGCGCTTCGGTTGATTGGGTTGTACTGCGCAACCGCCTCCAGCATATCGAAGCCAATAACATGCGCCGTGTCGGCAAGGCGCTTGACGAGCTTTCCAAGCGCGTCGGCTTTCGCACCATATCAGGGCTTGGTGAACGCGTGATCTATCGAGAGCTTTTTCCAAAGGGGCTGACCCTGCTTGATGTTGAAGCCATCGGCGGCATCGGGATTAGTCATATCGCTGCGCGGCAGGAGTTGCGCGAAATGGTCGCCGGCTTTGCGCTGCCCGAGCGCGAAAGCTTGCAAGCGGAATTGGAATTCGGATGATCAAGCTCCTCCTCCTGATCGCAGTCGTCGTCGCATTTTTTTACTTTGGCAAGCAGATGCTGTCGTCAGGCGCTGGTATGTCGCGCAATGAAGCCGCACGTTTGCTTGAAGTTGACCCCGATGCCAACGCCGAAACGATCCTTGCGGCACACCGCCGCCTGATTGGAAAAGTCCATCCCGATGCGGGTGGCAGTGCCGAACTCGCCGCGCGGGTCAATCAGGCGCGTGATACGCTGCTACGCAATCTCCCCCGTTAAATTTGTTGAAGAGAGTATCCCATGTCGCACATATTCAAACCGGTCGCGCTTCGCGAATATGATATTCGCGGGATCGTCGGTAAAACGCTTGGCGTTGAAGATGCGCAAGCCATTGGTCGCACTTTCGGCACACTGATCAAACGGAGCGGGGGATCAACCGTCGCAGTGGGCTATGACGGGCGCATTTCCTCACCAATGATGGAATCGGCGCTCATCACGGGCCTGATTGCCAGCGGCGTTGATGTCGTCCGCGTCGGGCTTGGCCCCACCCCGATGCTATATTATGCTGAATATATACTTGAAGGCATAGACGGCGGCATACAAATAACCGGCAGCCACAACCCCGCCGACTATAACGGCTTCAAGATGGTATTTGGTCACGCGCCCTTTTACGGCGAAGACATCCAGAAGCTTGGACGCATGGCCGCCACTGGCGATTGGGAGAGCGGGTCGGGCAGCGTCCGCGACGTCGACATTGAGGACGCCTATGTCGCGCGTCTTGCCCAAGGGTTTGACGGTGGGGCTTTCCGCATCGGTTGGGACGCCGGCAACGGTGCCGCTGGCCGCGTTATTGAAAAGCTCACCGCTATTTTGCCCGGTGAGCATCACTTGCTCTTCACCGCCATCGACGGAACCTTCCCTAATCATCATCCTGATCCAACAGTCGAAGAAAATCTCGCTGACTTGAAGGCGCTTGTCGCCGAAAAGAAGCTCGATTTCGGAGTGGCTTTTGACGGCGATGGCGACCGCATCGGGGCGATAGACAGCCAGGGCCGGGTGATATGGGGCGACCAGATTCTCTCCATATTGGCTGAATCGGTTCTAAAGCAAGTGCCAGGTGCAACAATCATCGCCGATGTGAAGGCGAGCCAGGCACTTTATGACCGGATTGCCGAACTCGGCGGCGTGCCGCTGATGTGGAAAACCGGCCACAGCCTGATCAAGGTCAAGATGAAAGAAACCGGCAGCCCGCTCGCGGGCGAGATGAGCGGGCATATTTTTTACCAACATGATTGGTACGGCTTTGATGATGCCCAATATGTCGCAGTGCGCTTCATCCGCGCGATCCGCGAACTGGGTGGATCGCTTGACGCACTGCGCGATGCAATGCCCAAATTCGTCAACACGCCCGAAATGCGCTTTCAAGTTGATGAAAGCCGCAAGTTCGCAGTGGTCGAAGAAGTGCTAGCGAGGCTTGAAGCCGCAGGCGCCGATGTCAACCGCACTGACGGCGCGCGCGTCAACACCCCCGACGGCTGGTGGCTGCTGCGCGCAAGCAACACACAGGACGTCCTCGTCGCGCGTGCCGAGGCCAAGGATCAGGCAGGGCTAGACCGGCTGATGGTGATGATCGACGATCAACTCGCCGCAAGCGGACTGGTGCGCGGGGAAAGTGTGGCGCATTGATTCGTCACATGCAACGGTCAACAATGGGAGTGTGACGAGTCTTCCCGCTGCCCTCATAAACTGGTTCGCTGCCAAGGGTTGGCAACCGCGCCGTCATCAGCTTGAAATGCTCGCGGCAGCCCAAGCAGGCGAAGATGCGCTGCTGATTGCGCCGACGGGTTCGGGCAAGACGATGGCGGGGTTCCTGCCAACGCTGGTTGATTTGATCACGTCGCCAACCGATGGTCTCCACACACTCTACATCTCGCCGCTCAAGGCGCTCGCGGTGGATGTGCAGCGCAATTTACTGACGCCGATTGAGGAGATGGCGCTCGATATCCGGGTCGAAACGCGCACGGGCGACACCCCGTCCGACCGCAAGGCGCGCCAGCGGATACGTCCGCCCCAAATCCTGCTGACCACGCCTGAATCGCTCAGCCTACTGCTGTCATACCCCGAAAGCTTCACAATGTTTGCCGGGTTGAAGACGATCATCATTGATGAAGTCCATGCCTTTGCCACGCAGAAACGTGGCGATCTGCTCAGCCTCTCAATCGCGCGACTGGCGACAATTGCACCCGCGATGCGCCGGGTTGCGCTCTCGGCAACGGTGGCCGAACCGGCGGAGTATCAGCGCTGGCTCTCGCCCAAACCGTCACGCCTCATCATCGGCGATGAAGGCGCAGCCCCCAATATCACGATCCTCTTGCCCGAGGGCGAAATTCCGTGGGGCGGCCATTCGGGTGCCTATGCCACGCCCCAAGTGATGGCCGAAATCGAGCGGCACGCGACGACGATTATCTTCTGTAACACGCGCGGTCTGGCCGAGTTGATCTTCCAGAAATTATGGGACGCAAACGAACTCAAGCTCCCTATCGGCATCCACCACGGCAGCCTTGATATCGAAGCACGGCGCAAGGTTGAAAACGCCATGGCAGCGGGCAAAATCCGCGCGCTTGTCGCCACCGCGAGCCTTGATCTGGGCGTTGACTGGGGCAATGTTGATTGCGTCATCCAGATGGGCGCGCCCAAGGGGGCCTCGCGCTTGCTCCAACGCATAGGCCGCGCCAACCACCGGCTTGATGAGGCGAGCGAGGCCATCGTCGTCCCCGGTAACCGCTTTGAATATCTTGAGGCCGAGGCCGCGCTCGACGCGATCAAAGCGGGTGAGCGTGACGGCGACCCCTTCCGCCCCGGCGGGCTAGATGTTCTCGCCCAGCATATCATGGCCTGCGCCTGCGCTGCGCCCTTTGACGCCGCGACGCTCTTCGCCGAGGTGCAGAACGCAGCCCCCTTTACAGGCGTTGACTTCGCGACGTTTGAGCGGTTGCTTCACCTCATTTCAACCGGCGGCTATGCGCTCAAGGCGTATGACAAGTTCCGCCGTTTGGTGCAGGCGCCCGACGGGCTATGGCGGGTGACGCACCCCAAATTCGCGGCCCAACACCGCCTGAACGCAGGCATCATCGTTGACGCGCCGATGATGGGCGTGCGTTTCCGCAATGGCCGCAAACTCGGGATGCTCGACGAATATTTCGCGGCCTCGCTTTCGCCGGGTGATCGCTTCTATTTCTCCGGCATCGCGCTTGAAGTGGAGAGCATGGACGCGACCGACCTATTCGTTCGCGCCACGAGCAAACGCGCGCAAATTCCCAGCTACATGGGCGCGCGGATGCCGCTCACCACCCGCCTTGCCGAGCGCGTGCGCGGGTTTCTTGCCGATCCAAGCGCATGGGCGCGCTTTCCAAAAGATGTGCGCGATTGGCTCACGATGCAGGGTAAATACTCAATCCTGCCGCACCCCGATCAACTGTTGGTCGAGACTTTCCCGCGCGATGGCCTCCATTATATGGTCACCTATAGCTTTGAAGGCTGGAACGCGCACCAATCGCTCGCCATGCTGATCACCAAACGGATGGAGGCGCGCGGGCTAAACCCCGTTGGTTTCGTCGCGAGCGATTATGCCTTCGCGATCTGGAGCCTGCAGCCCGTCACCGATCCCGTAAGCCTGTTTTCAAGTGATATTTTAACCGATGAATTTGTGACATGGGTCGAAAACAGCGCACTCCTCAAACGCGCCTTCCGCGAGGTTGCGGTGATCTCAGGCCTTGTCGAGCGCCAGCACCCCGGCAAGCGCAAATCGGGGCGGCAAGTCACTTTCTCGACTGACCTTATCTATGATGTGCTGCGCCGTTACGAGCCAAACCACATTCTCCTCGAAGCCGCCTGGGCCGACGCTCGTGCGCGGATGACCGATGTCGGACGATTAGGCACCCTCCTCGACCGCGCGGCGGCGACGATGGTACACAAAAATCTGGAGTGCATCTCCCCACTTGCTGTCCCCGTATTCGTCCTGATCGGCCGAGAGAGTGTTGCGGGCGCAGATACCGACGACGCGCTGTTGATCGAGGCGGAGGGGATCGCGGCTGAGGCTATGCAGGGGTGATTTTCCTATTTTTCGGTAGCGCCAGAAAGGCAGGGGGCACTATCGGATATCCAGTCTCTATCATATGTGGTCGGCACCATCTTGCCCGCAGGTGACGCAGATTTTTGGCCGCGCGGCTTATAATAAATCAAGGCCATACTATTATCGAATGCAGCAATTCGATCATTGTCCAGTCGCGCATTCGCTGCATCGATTTCCTGCTGCTCGACGCGGGAGCCACGGACCATGCGGATCGCGCCGTCACGGAGATCGAAAGCGCGATAATAGTTCCTACCAAATAGGCGCGTATCATATCCCCGCCCGAACGACCATTGCTGTGGTTGCGTGTCAGCCGGCAGCCGAACCGTTGTCACATCGCAGCTAAATTCGGATTGATTGTAATAAGGCAGGGCCTGATCTTGCCCCGCTGCTCTCACCCTTTTGGGGGGTGGACTAAAGCCTCCGCCTGGAAGCGTGAGGGACTTTGCTCCTTTGCCGTCATCGTCCCAGTCGACCGCTCCCATGCCGCTAATGGTCAGCACGCTTGCCTGCGTTTTTTGATCAAATCGCCATTTGACATCATCAATCGTTTGCCACACCTCGCCGTCCATCTGCTGCCGCATGCCATTAAGTAAGTCGTTGGGGGCGAGCCCGGACAGTTGCACTTGTTGTTCGAGCCCCTTGATACCCCGGGTAATTACTGTGTTCGTAATCCGCGCTGGCTGAGCGAAACCCGCTCTTGCATCAATTTCATTCAAGGTGATTTGGTCGGGCTTCGTTGCCGCGTGCCATTCAAGCCGTTCGATTGAGCTACCTTGCGCCCTGAGCGGCAATATCCATCTGTATGGGAGCACCGGATCAACACTGGGCACAACGACGGGAGGCAGTGTGCCGTCCAGATAATATTGCTTACCATCTATCTTGGCCCGCACCAGAACATGATCGAACATCTGAAGGCTTGGAAGCCTTTGGTCGAGACCATCATCGGCCCCTGTATTGCTCGCGAGCACGGGCTCCGCCTCGATGCCCAACTCAGTGAGTAGCCCTAAAAGTAAGGCTGTCTTTCCCTTACAATCGCCATATCGACGCTGCCAAGTATCCTCTGCGGTAGCAGGAGTCAGATTTCCTCCATCGAGCCCAACATATATGTATCGCACATCCTGCTGAACGAGCTTGAGTGCGGCACTCGCACGATCAAGCGGGCTTGTTTGGGTCGCGACTATGCGCTTCGCCTCCTGCTTCAGTGGCGAAGCGGCAGGAAAGGTTGCAGCCTTGCGAAATATCCCAGAAAAGCGCTCCGAAATAGAGTTCCAATTTGCAAAATCGCTGTATTGCACAATGCGTTGCCAATTATAGCGCGATGGTGCGTCTTTGGCAGGAGTCAGAGCTGGTGGGTTATCGAACCGGAACTCGACTGTTCTCTCACCATTTTGGGAGGCCGCCGCCATATCATCGGTCATCTTGATGTTGGGTTTTTGTCCTGCGATCCAACTCAATCCCATACGGTAGCGGCCAGAGGCAGGATTGCCCAAGAGCAATATCAGGCCCGCATCATTCTTGCCCAGCGTGGGATCAGTAATGCGAACCGTATGCGCAACCTCAAGCTCATCCCCCACACGCAAATCAGGAATACGCGCCACCGCTGTCAAATTGCCGTCAAGCATTGCGGCTTCTAGTTGGCCCTCACGACGCAGTATCTCAAACGACGTGTTCTGCAGAAGGTCGATGGTCTGACCGTCGCGGTGCACTCTAATGGCATGGACGGTCGGTGCGCCTGCCGCAGGATTCCAAGAAATTGACAAATTGCCGAGTTGTAAAGCGCTTGGATGAAGAATTTTTATACGGTAGCCGACATAATGTGCTTGCCCTTGCTCATCGAGATGGATCAAAGTATCCTGCCGCCGCACAAAGATTAACCCACTGGCGTCAGTTGGCACTGACATAAGTTCGGATGGAATTACCCAATCCGGCACAATGCCGCGTTGCACTTCGTCATTCTTAGCATAGGCTGACTCATGTATCAGTGCGAATGCTAGAAATATTGATAATAAAAAGCGCAATCTATTTTCCCTTAATATTGGCGGCATAATGTACGAGAGTAGCAGATATGCAAGAAAAAATGAAAATTGAGATAGGTGACCGGAACCAAATCGCTACAAGCACATGCCTTTGGCCATGCTCCTGAAACTCCAAAGCCCAACTCACCCCTCAACCATAACCCGGTTCATCCATCCACGGGGTGAAATGAGGCATGTCTTCGCTCACTTTGTCGGGATAGACCGCCGCGCGCTTTTCGAGGAATGATGTTACCCCTTCCACGGCGTCTCCACTCTGGCCGCGTGACCAGATTGCGCGGCTGTCAATCTTGTGGGCTTCCACCGGATGGGCAGCGCCGAGCATACGCCACATCATTTGGCGGGTAAGCGCAATTGAGACCGGCGCGCTTTCGGTCGTAAGGTTGTGGGCGAGGGCGCGGGCGGCGGGAATTAGATCTTGTGGTTGATGGATGGATTTGACGAGGCCGCCGGCCATTGCCTCCTCGGCACCGAAAACGCGGCCTGAGTAGCACCAGTCGAGTGCTTGGCTGATCCCTACAAGGCGTGGCAGAAACCAGCTTGAGGCGGCCTCTGGCACGATACCGCGTTTGGCAAAGACGAAGCCGAAGCGTGCTTTGGTGCTGGCCAGCCGGAAATCCATCGGCAATTGCATCGTTGCGCCAATGCCGACGGCGGCTCCATTAATCGCGCCGATTACGGGCTTTTTGCTGTTGAAGATCCGCAGCGTCAGCCGCCCGCCGCTATCACGTACGCTTTCGTGGGAATAATCAACCGAGCCGTCTTCGCGGATCGGCGATCCGTGGATCAGCCGGTCAGGGCGTTTGGTGTAATCGAATGTATCCTTGCCAGCGCCAAGGTCAGCGCCCGCACAAAAGGCCCGGTCACCAGCGCCGGTGACAATTACCGCGCGGACGCTGTCATCGGCATCGGCGATGTCGAACGCGGCGACCATTTCCAACATCATCTCGCCGGTGAAGGCATTCATCCGGTCGGGCCGGTTGAGCGTGAGGGTAAAAATCCCTTCGCTGATTTCGGTAGTGATTGTGTTATACGTCGCCATTTTGCTCTCCCTAAACTACATTTCTGTAGTGGCGCGGGAGGGGGCGTGATGGCAAGCGCTGAAAATGATTAGCCCCCTCCGTTGAAAGAGGGGGCTAGATCATTATTCGCCGTCGACGGTTTCGGCAACCGCAGGTTCTGCTACGGGCGCTGCTGCTGCCGGAGGTGTTGGCTGAAGCGATGCCTGCCAAGCACGCTGCTGCACACGAAGTGCGGCATCGCGCGAATTGGAGGTTACGCGCATCCGGTTCATGCCAGCGCCCGTTCCCGCAGGGATCAAGCGGCCAACGATGACGTTTTCCTTGAGGCCAACCAGCGTGTCTTTCTTGCCTTCAACCGAGGCCTGCGTCAGCACGCGGGTGGTTTCCTGGAACGACGCTGCCGAGATGAAGCTGCGGGTTTGCAACGACGCCTTGGTGATGCCGAGCAGGATTGGCTTGCCTTCGGCTGGCTTGCCGCCGGTGGCTTCAACCTTTTCGTTGATCGCGATCATTTCTTCACGGTCAACCTGCTCGCCAGCCAGCAGCGTGGTATCGCCGCCGTTCGTGATTTCCACCTTTTGCAGCATCTGGCGAACAATCGTTTCGATGTGCTTGTCGTTGATCTTCACGCCCTGCAGACGGTAAACTTCCTGAATTTCCGCAACGATATATTCAGCCAGCGGCTCGATGCCCATCACTTCAAGAATGTCATGCGGGTTGGGTGAGCCACCAATCAGATTGTCACCGCGCTTGACGTAATCGCCTTCCTGAACATCGATCACCTTGGATTTGGAGATCAGATATTCGACGAGTTCGCCGCCATCCTCGGGCTGAATGCCGATCTTGCGCTTGGCCTTGTAATCCTTGCCGAAGACAACGCGGCCAGAGACCTTTGCGATGATCGCATTTTCCTTGGGGATGCGGGCTTCAAACAGTTCGGCAACGCGCGGTAGACCACCGGTGATATCACGCGTCTTGGCAGCCTCACGGCTGACACGGGCAAGAACATCACCGCCTTGAACCGTGGCGCCATCTTCGACCGAAAGCATCGCGCCAGCGGCCAGCATGTAACGACCCGCTTCACCTGATGTGCTGTCAAGCAAGGTCAGACGTGGACGAAGATCAACCTTTGAACGGCCCGGACGGAATTCGGTCACAACCTTTTGCGCGATACCTGTGGCTTCATCGGTCTGTTCAACCAGCGTTTGTCCTTCGACCAGATCGACATATTTTACGATGCCGGGGTTTTCGGTGATCACTGGCATGGTGAACGGATCCCATTCGGCAATCCGCGCGCCCTTGATGACCTTACCACCGTCGGCCGCAAGCACATAGGCACCATAAGGCAGACGGTGAACCGCGCGTTCGCGGCCTTCGCTATCGACAATCGCGATTTCCCCCTGGCGTGAGAGCGAAACCGTGCGGTTCATCTTATCCTTGATGGTGCGGAGGTCACGGTATTCAAGCACACCGTCGCTTACCGCATCAAGGCTTGATTGCTCGTTGAGCTGCGCCGCACCGCCGATGTGGAACGTCCGCATCGTAAGCTGCGTGCCCGGCTCACCGATTGACTGTGCTGCGATAACGCCGACAGCTTCACCCATGTTGACGGGCGTGCCGCGTGCAAGATCACGACCATAGCATTTGCCGCAAACCCCCATCCGTGTTTCGCAAACGAGTGGCGAACGGATTTTGACTGACTGTGTGCCAATCGTTTCGATCACCACAATGTCGGCCTCATCAAGCAAAGTGCCTGACGGGATGACGATGCTATTATCCTTGGTATCAACAATATCTTCAGCCGTGGTGCGGCCAAGGATACGTTCGCCAAGCGATGCGATCGTCGAACCGCCCTGTACAATCGCCTTCATGAGAAGCGCGCGTTCGGTGCCGCAATCTTCTTCGATCACAACACAGTCTTGGCTAACGTCAACCAGACGACGCGTCAGATAGCCCGAGTTTGCGGTCTTGAGCGCGGTATCAGCCAAGCCCTTACGCGCACCGTGGGTCGAGTTGAAATATTCAAGAACGGTGAGGCCTTCCTTGAAGTTCGAGATGATCGGCGTTTCGATGATTTCGCCCGACGGCTTGGCCATCAGACCGCGCATCCCGGCAAGCTGCTTGATCTGCGCCTGGCTACCACGCGCCCCGGAGTGGGCCATCATGTAAATCGAATTGATCGGCGCTTCGCGGCCATTGGCCAATTTCTTGACCGCCTGAATTTCCTTCATCATTTCAGAGGCCACCTGATCGCCGCACCGCGACCACGCATCGATCACCTTATTGTATTTTTCCTGCTGGGTGATCAGCCCTTCCTGATACTGGTTTTCGAAATCGCGCACGAGCACGCGGGTTTCTTCAACCAAATTATCCTTGGTGTCAGGGATGATCATATCATCTTTGCCGAAGCTGATGCCTGCCTGAAACGCGTGACGGAAGCCAAGCGCCATGATCGCATCGGCGAAAAGGACGGTGTCCTTCTGGCCTGTGTGGCGGTAAACCTGATCGATGACGTCACCGATTTCCTTCTTGGTGAGAAGGCGATTGATCGTTTCGAACGGTACTTTGTGGCTCTTTGGCAGAGTTTCGCCAAGCAGCATCCGGCCCGGCGTCGTTTCAACGCGCTTCATATAGGTTGCGCCCGTTTCGTCGGTTTGCGGCACGCGGGTGATGATCTTGGTGTGAAGCGTGACGGCACCTGCGTGAAGCGCCTGGTGCACTTCCTGCATGTCAGACATCAACATGCCTTCGCCGGGTTCGCCTTCCTTGAGCATCGACACATAATAGAGACCCAGCACCATATCCTGCGATGGCACAATGATTGGCTTACCGTTGGCGGGCGAGAGGATGTTGTTGGTCGACATCATCAACACGCGCGCTTCAAGCTGGGCTTCCAGCGAAAGCGGAACGTGAACCGCCATCTGATCGCCATCGAAATCGGCGTTGAATGCCGAGCAGACCAGCGGGTGAAGCTGGATCGCTTTGCCTTCAATCAGCACAGGCTCAAAGGCTTGAATGCCAAGACGGTGAAGCGTTGGTGCGCGGTTGAGCATTACGGGATGTTCGCGGATCACCTCATCAAGGATGTCCCAAACTTCCTTGCGTTCCTTTTCGACCCACTTCTTGGCTTGCTTCAAGGTCATTGAAAGACCCTTGGCGTCAAGGCGCGAGTAGATGAACGGCTTGAACAGTTCGAGCGCCATTTTCTTGGGCAGCCCGCACTGGTGCAGCTTGAGTTCTGGCCCGGTCACGATGACCGAACGCCCCGAATAATCGACGCGCTTGCCGAGCAAATTCTGACGGAAGCGGCCCTGCTTGCCTTTCAGCATATCGGACAGTGATTTTAGCGGACGCTTGTTCGCGCCCGTAATCGTGCGGCCACGGCGACCGTTATCGAACAACGCATCGACCGATTCCTGAAGCATCCGCTTTTCATTGCGGACGATGATGTCAGGCGCGCGAAGCTCCATCAGGCGCTTCAAACGGTTGTTACGGTTGATCACGCGGCGATAGAGATCGTTCAAATCCGACGTCGCGAAACGACCACCATCAAGTGGAACGAGTGGACGCAGTTCAGGCGGGATCACCGGAATGACCTGAAGGATCATCCATTCGGGGCGGTTGCCCGATTCAATGAAGCTTTCAACGACCTTCAAACGCTTGATGATCTTCTTGGGCTTGAGTTCGGATTTGGTCGTCGCCAGCTCTTCGAGCAGCGCGACCTTTTCGCCTTCAAGATCAAGCTCTTCAAGCATCCGGCGGACAGCTTCGGCCCCAATGCCAGCCGAGAAGGCGTCTTCGCCATACTCATCCTGCGCATCAAGCAGCTCATCTTCGGTCAAAAGCTGATATTTGGTCAGTGTCGTGAGGCCGGGCTCGATCACGATATAGGCTTCGAAATAGAGCACGCGCTCAAGCTGCTTCAACTGCATATCAAGCAGGAGGCCGATGCGCGATGGCAGCGATTTCAGAAACCAGATGTGCGCAACCGGCGCAGCCAGTTCGATATGGCCCATCCGCTCACGGCGCACCTTGGATACGGTGACTTCAACGCCGCATTTTTCGCAGACGATGCCCTTATATTTCATGCGCTTATACTTGCCGCACAGGCATTCATAATCCTTGATCGGGCCAAAGATACGCGCGCAGAACAGGCCGTCACGCTCTGGCTTGAACGTGCGGTAGTTGATGGTTTCAGGCTTTTTGATTTCGCCAAAGCTCCATGAACGGATGCGCTCTGGCGAGGCGATCCCGATCTGGATTTGGTCAAAAGTCTCTGGCTTGGCGATTGGGTTCGCGAAATTGGTCAGTTCGTTCATTACTTATTCCTTCCAAAGCCCCCCTCCCGCAGTGGGGAGAGGGTTAGGATTATTATTCAGCAGCAATTGCCATGCCGTCTTCACCGAAGGTTTCGGCAATCGACGTCAGTTCGACATTAAGGCCAAGCGAGCGCATTTCCTTGACGAGAACATTGAAGCTCTCGGGGATGCCTGCTTCAAATGTATCATCGCCCTTGACGATCGCTTCATAGACTTTGGTGCGACCGATCACGTCATCGGATTTGACCGTTAGCATTTCCTGAAGCGTGTAGGCAGCGCCATACGCCTGAAGCGCCCAGACCTCCATTTCGCCGAAGCGCTGTCCGCCGAACTGCGCCTTGCCGCCCAGCGGCTGCTGGGTGACGAGGCTGTAGGGCCCGAT
>ERZ1292633.612-Hain-H41-02um-R1-612-length-40804-cov-6_pt1 | contig 40804 bp, 45 predicted proteins | sample MGYA00564406_ERZ1292633 | MGnify/ENA primary metagenome ERZ1292633 (study PRJEB36523, sample SAMEA6512639) | groundwater metagenome | collected 2019-01-08 | study: AquaDiva: Metagenomics assemblies of 32 groundwater samples | reverse complement strand
CGGCCGCCTGCGCCTTACAGAGCTGTGGTATCAACGATACACAGTCGTATGATACGCATAATACACTTCGCCATCCACCATCGTCATTGCGAGCGCAGCGAAGCAATCCAGAAGCGGCGGGCATAGACTGGATTGCCACGGGGCTACGCCCCTCGCAATGACAAAGAAGAGGGTGCGCGCAGAGGCGTTTATTGTTGCCCTTTCCCACTCGTAAACGAACGCGGGTGATGCCGATTAACAGATTCAAAGCCTGTCCTGAGCGAAGTCGAAGGGAGCCACCCGCTAGCGCAAGCTAGGGGAAGGGTAGAAAAAACCCCGTGAAACAGTTAGCAACATACCATGGAAAAATAGCTGTAGGAAATCCTCCAGAAGCAAATATTTATCTGTTGGTTCTTTGTTTGCTCGCCCCCGTGCCGCAAGGGGATGCAAATGTTGGAATCGAACCACTAGGGTCTGTGCCCTAGATTCAGATTATTTGATCTTGGCTTCTTTGAAATCGACATGCTGACGCACGACCGGATCATATTTGCGCATCGACATTTTTTCGGTCTGGGTGCGTGGATTTTTCTTGGTTACATAGAAAAACCCGGTGTCAGCGGTGCTGACCAGCTTGATTTTGACGGTGGTCGGCTTTGCCATGACCCGTTTCCTGCTTCTAGCATGAATAGAAAAAGGGCAGCCGCTAAGCCGCCCGCGTGGGCGAGCCAATGGCCACCTCGCGCTCGCTTGTCAAGCCAAAGAGTCTGCTCCCTCGCCCAAAATGGCGGTGGGGAAGGCGTTAGCGATCCATTAACCACATGAGGCGCAAGGTGTGACAGTTGGAAATTGCGAAATGGGGCTTACCATCATGTTGACGGAGCAACGCGCGAATCAGATCAAACACGACCTGCAGGGCCGGATCGCGGCCATTGCGCAAACCCGTGGCCGATTAAGCCAGCGTCAATTGGTCGAAGATGTCGATGCCATCCGGAGCGTCGCGCAAAATCATGGATTTACAACCGTGTCATGTCTGGCCGGAAAGCTCGAATCGGCGATTGCCCGCGACAGCGGCGGCCCGACCCTGCTCTGCTTCCTCGATGCCCTGCATGACGCAGTCAAGCTGGAACCGCTCCGTGGGTCTGCACAGCAGGCCTTGCTCGCGTCCATCGCACTTCGCATGGGATAGTGGCCATATCCGCACGACTGTATAATCGCTAAAGGGTCCATATGGACGCCCTCATGATATGCCTATTGGCCTGTGGCGCCGCAACACTTGGCTCGCGCTGGTGGTTGCTCAGCGCAGCGACGCAGCGGCAACTACCGCATTTATCCGCATATTTTGCCATCCTCATGACCGCAGGACTTGGGGCTGGCCTTGCCGCATGGTTCGGCGCGACCATCGCCGCACAATATCGCGGGCCGGGTATGTTGCTGTTGCTCGCGCTGGCGTTGCTGTTGGCGGGCATCGGCATGGCATGGCCGGCGCGCCCCTTGTCGGCGAAATTGCAAGCGTCGGTGAAGGGACCGTTATCGGCAACTATAATGCTGAGCGCTGCCATGCTCAGCGACAGCGCGCCGTTCATCATTTTGGCAGCGGCGGCGCGAACGGGCAGTGCAGCCTATGCCGGCGTGGGCGGTGCCATCGGCCTTATGGCAGCGACGGCGGGATCGGCGATGATAGATCCGGTGCATGCTTTGCCCCCGTGGCTGCACTGGCTACGGCGCGCGATTGCAGCGCTGTTAATCATAATCGGCGTGATTGCGGCGGCGCGTGCGCGCGGCATCATGTGACCCATGTAATCGCTATTGTCGATTACATTATGCCAAATAATCGGTTTAATAGATGTTTTGCATTATGGTAAGAGCGTTTCAGAAAGGCTCAACCATGACCAACGCACACGCCCTGCCCGAAGCACTCAACCGCCTATTAGCCGATAGTTTCGCGCTCTATTTCAAGACCAAGAATTTTCACTGGCATGTCAGCGGCCCGCATTTTCGCGATTATCACCTGTTGCTCGACGAACAAGCGACACAGATATTGGCAGCCACCGATTTTATTGCCGAACGGGTGCGCAAGTCGGGGCACACCACATTGCGTTCCATCGGCGACATCGCACGGCGGCAAACAGTGCGCGACAATGACGCCGAGCATGTCAGCGCAGCCGATATGCTGAACGAATTGCGCTACGACAATCTGGCGCTGGTGGCGGCGCTGCGCGAGATTAAAGCGTTGGCGGATGCGGGCGGCGATAACGCCACCAGCGGTCTGGTCGATGGCTGGACCGACGAGGCGGAGCAGCGTGCCTGGTTCCTGCTTGAGAGCGGGCGTGGATAATTTCCCTGATCTTTCCCACAGTCTTTCCATAGTCAGCGTATAGAAAGCAAAGAAGCGCTAGCCATCCTTGCAACGGGTGCTAGCATGGTGCCCGGTGGCGCGGTCCCAGCTAAGGGGCTGTCTAGCCAACACTGCCTAGATACAGGGGACTTTATGATGACTATCAAAACTCGGCTTTTCCTCGGCGCAGCCTTGATTGCAGCCAGCACAGCGGCCTATGCGGTCGACGCCACTTCAACCACGCCCGCAACCATCGCCTTTGGCCAGACGGTCGAGGGCGAATTGGCGGTGGCCACACCCGTTTGCGCAACCGAAGCACCCAATGTGCGCACCTATGGCTTTACCGCCGAGGCCGACACGCGGATCGAAATTACCATGCATGCCGATGATTTTGATACGGTGGTCGAGGTCGGCCAGATTGTTGATTGCCAGTTCGTGTCACTGGGGTCGAACGATGATGGGTCGGGCAGCGAAGACGGCCTGAACAGCCGCTTGGTCGGGCGCCTGACCGAGGCAGGAAGTTATGTCATCCGCGCGACATCGTTCGGTTCGGGTGCGGCTGGCAAGTTTCATCTATCACTCAATCGCCTGCCAGCCGCGCACGGAGGAGGGGTGCCAACGCCGATTGCGCTCACCGTCGGCCGCCGTGTGGAAAGCAAGTTGGGCAGCGACGATGCGATGATCGAGGGGGGCGACACCATGCCCATAAATATTTTTGCGAGTGCGACGGAGGTTGCGGCGGCGGCGGCCGATGCGGCGGTCGGTGCGGGAGCACCCACCACCACCGCCCAGCTGGTCACCGAATCGGGGCGGCCCTATCACCTCTATTCACTGACCGCCGAAGCGGGGCAGGAGTTCCTGATCAAGCTCGATTCCGAAGAGTTTGACAGCTTCCTTGAGGTCGGGGTCAATTCGCCGCTCGGTTTTTCGGTCGCGGCGAGCAATGACGATGGCGGCGGCGAGGATGACGGCCTCAACAGCCGTTTGACGGTCAAGTTCCAAAGCGCGGGAACGCTCATCCTGCGCGTCAGCCCGCTGTCGGCTGATACGGGAGATTATACGCTGGTCGTTGAACCAGCGCCTGCGCCCGCCGCAGAGCATGCGCACGGACAATAGGGTCAGGATATGGCGGCAAAGTGATACTATCCCACGCGCATAGCAAAAGGCCCAGAGTCGCAAAACTCTGGGCCTTTTGCACATCTAAGGCTGGCGAAGTTTAGTTCGCGCCGGCCAAATTAACCGCAGAATATTTTCCGCGATCATCAACTTCGATGTCAAACTCCACCCGGTCGCCTTCATTCAGGGCGTGGAATCCGGCGCGTTCAAGCGCGCTGATATGGACGAAGCAATCGGCACCGCCATCATCGCGCTTGATAAAGCCAAAGCCCTTTGAGCCATTGAAGAATTTAACTTCACCGGTGGTGCGCTCGCCCGTCAGTTCGCGGCGTGCACGTGCAGGGCGCTCACGCTCCCCGCCGCCAGCGCCGGGGGCATCGGCAGTCAGATGCTCGCCGGTGATTTTGATGTCAGTCGCGGAAATACGGCCATTACGGTCCACCAATGTGAAAGCCAAGGTCTGACCATTGGCCAAATTGTCGAGCCCCGCTTGCTCGACCGCGCTGATATGGACGAACACGTCCTCGCCGCCATCATCGCGTGAAACAAAGCCAAAGCCCTTGTCGCGGTTGAAGAATTTGACGACACCAGTGCCTTCGCCCACGACTTGTGCAGGCATTTGCGGGCGCGGAGGACGTCCGCCACCGCCGCCACCAAAGCCGCCGCGATCACCGCCGCCGCTATTGTAACCGCCTCCGCCCGAGCGCTGGCCGCCACCGCCACCATAGCGGTCACCGCCGCCGCCGGGGCGATCGCCGCCCCCGCCGCCATAGCTGGGGCGGTCCCCAAAGCTGGGGCGATCACCAAAGCCACCGCCGCGCGGCGATTCTGGAGCGCCGCCGTAGAAATCCTGTCCAAATTCTTTTTCACGGCCGCGTCCACCACGCCCACTGCCGTTACCCTTGCCGCCGCCGCGACGTTCCCGATCAAAACTCATGCGCCCAAATACACTCAAATATCCGCCAAACCACACTGGCCGACCACCCTGAGCGGACAGGGTATAGCCGCCACGAGTCGTGGGATTGGCCCAAGACTCTGCGCCGCCATAGCGCAAATATGCAAAACTGCGAACAAAAAAGCATATATGAGCGGCGCGCGCACGAGTCATCGCGGCGCTCCACGGCTTGAGGCGCGCCCATTCTTGGCCTAAGGCGAATGGATGACCGTATTTTTCCACGAAGAAGATTTGCCCATTGGCGCTCTGGCCGATGGCCCGATTGCCATAGACACCGAAACGATGGGGTTGCATCCCGGCCGGGATCGGCTGTGCTTGGTGCAACTGAGCGATGGCGGGCCCGACCAGCATCTGGTAAGATTCGCGCACGATAGTGACTATGCCGCGCCCAACCTTAAGGCCGTTTTAGCCGACCCCGAACGCGTCAAAATCTATCATTTTGCGCGGTTCGATTTAGCGGCGATTGAACGCTATTTAGGCGTAGAGGCTTCCCCCGTTTTTTGCACAAAAATAGCGTCGCGTTTAACGCGCACTTATACCGATCGGCACGGGTTGAAAGAGTTGGTGCGCGAGATGGTAGGGCAGGACATTTCCAAGCAACAACAGTCGAGCGATTGGGGTGCCCCCATCATCAACGAGGCCCAGCGCGATTATGCGGCGAGCGATGTGCGTTTCCTCCATCAGTTGATGGCCAAGTTCGAAGAGCGGCTGGAGCGCGAGGGCCGCACAGCGATGGCGCAGTCCTGTTTTGATTTCCTGCCGATGCGAGCCAAGCTCGACCTCGCCGGTTGGCCCGAAATCGACATTTTTTCGCACAGCTGAGCACCAGCGCCGATGTCCCAGCAAGCCGAAGCCGAACGCAACCGCAGGCGCCATTGGGCAGCGGCAGGCGGTCGTCATGACAAGGTCGTGCGGACGTTGCAGCTGGGCCTGCCCGCGCTGGTCGGCGCGCTGGGCGCGGTGATGTTGCTCGCCCCGTTCAGTCGGGGCAGCGAGATTAGTTTTCTGGTCGCCAAGGATTCGATCGAGGTGGCGGGACAACGCATCATGGTCAATCAGGCGATGTATCGCGGTAATGACGACCAGGGCCGCCGTTTCACTTTGTCTGCCGACAGCGCACTCCAGCGCAGCGCCGCCGACCCCGTGGTGCGGATGCGCGGGCTGACCGCGCGGCTCGACATGGCCGAAGGACCAGCGACATTGATGGCCGATGCGGCGCGCTATGACCCGACCCGCGATAGGGTGAATGTCGATGGGCCATTACACTTTGCCACTGCCGACGGCTATCGGCTCGATACTGGCGACGTCACCATCGACCTCAAAGCCCGCAACCTGACGAGCGGCCGGCCTGTTTCTGGGGCCACCACCATCGGCCGATTTAGCGCGCAATCAATGCATGTTGACCTCGATAGCCGCATTGTCAGATTATCCGGCAATACGCGCATTCATATTACACAAGGACTTAGATAGGCATGGCCAAGACCCCATATCGCACAGTTCGTCAGCGCTCTGGCCGCTGGCCGTCTTTGATCGCCGGGGCCGCCGGATTTTGCGCGACAGCACTGGTGCTGCTCGCCACTGGCGCAACCGATCAGGCGGTGGCACAGGCGCTGGTCAACCATGACAGCAATGCCCCCGTTGATGTGGCAGCCGACAGTGGGGAACTGCAGTCGCGCGCCGACCGCGTCGTCATTGCGGGCAATGTCCGCATCGAACAAGCGGGGCTGGTCCTGCGTGCGGGGCGGGTGACGATTGCCTATAGCGACGGCAATCGCCTGCAACTCAACCGCATCGACGCCACCGGCGGCGTGACGGTGACCAAGGGCGGTGACACCGCGAGCGGTTCGTCGGCGATATACGACCTTGACCGCCGCCTGATTACGTTGATGGGCAATGTCGAGCTGACGCAAGGGCCAAATCGCCTGTCGGGCGGGCGGATGGTCATCGACCTAACCAGTGGTCGTGCCAGCGTTGACGGGCGCGGCGCTGCGGCGGGCGGGGTCAGCAATGGCGACGCTGGCGGGCGGCGCGTTACGGGCCGTTTCACGGTCCCGCAGCGTAATTGATACGGCGATTTTGGACATAGATGTGCTGGGCACTATTGTTTCAATGCAAGTTTCCTGCCAAACTCGAAGCCACGCTCCATTGGAACAAGGTCATTATCGCCGCCATGTCCGCATTAGCCGATCCCGAGACGATGCCCCGTGATAGCAATGGCACCGACGCGATAGTCGAACGCGGCCTTGCCGTGGTATCGCTCGCCAAAAGCTATGACAAGCGCAGCGTCCTTTCCGACGTATCGCTATCGGTTGGGCGCGGCGAGGTGGTGGGCCTGCTGGGGCCGAATGGCGCGGGCAAAACCACCTGTTTTTATTCGATCATGGGGCTGGTCAAACCCGATTCGGGCCGCATCATGCTCGACGGGTCGGACATCACCAAATTGCCGATGTACAGGCGGGCCATTTTGGGTCTGGGGTATTTGCCGCAGGAAACGTCGATCTTTCGCGGAATGACGGTTGAAAAAAATATCGCCGCCGTGCTGGAACTGGTCGAACCCGACAAGGCGGCACGCGCTGGCCGACTTGAGCAACTCCTCGATGAGTTCGGGCTGACGCGGTTGCGCAGCGCCCCGGCGATGGCGCTGTCGGGCGGTGAGCGGCGGCGGTGCGAAATTGCGCGCGCGCTGGCGGCCAACCCGTCGATCATGCTGCTCGACGAGCCTTTTGCGGGGATTGACCCGATTTCGATCAACGACATCCGTGATTTGGTCAAAGAGCTGAAAACCCGCGACATCGGGGTGCTCATCACCGACCATAATGTCCGCGAGACCCTCGACATCGTCGACCGTGCCTGCATCATCTATGATGGCCGCGTGCTGTTTTCGGGCAGCCCGTCCGAACTGGTGGCCGATGCCGAGGTCCGCCGCCTGTACCTCGGCGAAGGATTTTCGCTCTGATCATGGCCAATATCCATGATCAGCTTTTTCTATTTCCGCGTTTTCCTAGTCATCAGGCAAAATTGCCTGATTTGAAAACGCTCTAGCGTCGGGCAGCAACGCCATGGCGCTCTCCCCCCGCCTCGATCTTCGCCAATCCCAATCGCTGGTGATGACGCCACAGTTGCAACAGGCGATCCGCCTGCTCACATTGTCGAACCTCGAACTCGAAGCCGCGCTGGCCGACGAAATTGCCAAAAACCCACTGCTCGACAGTGGCAGCGAGGGCATAGAGGAGCAAACGCCAGCGCGCGGTGCCGACGCGGCGGTCGCCACCGATACTTTGTTCGAAAGCGGCGTCGGAGCCGCTGAACAGACGCTCGACGCCGATTATGCCGCCGAAACATTTCACCATGACAGCGCCAGTGATTCCGAATGGAAAGACGCGCCAAGGGTAGCTGAAGGACCATCGAGCGGCGGCGAAATACCGTCCGGTAGTAGCGGCAGCGGCGAGGCCATTGATTTCGATAGCTTTGGCGGACCTGACGAGACGCTGCACGACCATTTACTGGCTCAGGCTGGGGAGGCGCTGTCGGGCATTGACTTCGACATTGCGCGCATCCTGATCGAATCGATCGACGAGGCGGGCTATCTTGATGCCAATTTGAGCGAGCTTGCGATTCGTTTGGGCCTGCCCACCGCGCGACTGGAGGCGGTTCTGACACATATCCAGTCCTTTGACCCATCGGGCGTCGGCGTGCGATCCTTAAGCGAATGCATCGCCATTCAGGCGCGCGACGCCGACCGTTATGACCCGATGATGGCGCGGTTGATCGACAATCTCGACCTGCTCGCGCGTGGTGAGATCGCACGGCTCAGGCGGATGTGCGGGGCAGATGAAGAAGATATGACGGACATGATCCGCGAACTGCGCGGCTATGACCCCAAGCCCGGTCTACGTTTCTCCAGCGATGAGGCGACGCCGATTACCCCCGATTTGTTCGTGCGGCCGACGCCAAGCGGTTGGGCGGTCGAGATTAACAGCGCGACATTGCCGCGCGTGCTGGTCAACCGCCAATATTATGCCGAACTGAGCCGTGTGGCGGGCAAGGGCGCGCAAAAGGCCTGGCTGACCGAGTGCCTCGCCAGCGCCAATTGGCTAATCAAGGCGCTCGACCAGCGGCAACAAACGATCATTAAAGTGGGCTTTGAAATTGTCCGGCAGCAAGAGGGGTTTTTCCTGCACGGTGTCGATGCGCTCAAGCCGCTCACGCTACACCAGGTCGCGGAGACGGTTGGCCTGCACGAATCGACCATCAGCCGCGTCACCAGCAACAAATATCTATCCTGCCCACGCGGGATATTTGAGCTCAAATATTTCTTTTCCAGTGGGGTGATGGGGCAAGACGGCGAAGGGGGCATGTCCGCCGAAGCGGTCAAGGGGCGAATAAAAGCCCTTATCGACGCAGAGGATGGCAAGGCGATATTGTCTGACGACGCGCTGGTTGAATTGTTGGTCAAGGATGGATGCGAAATTGCGCGGCGCACCGTCGCCAAATATAGAGAGGCGATGGGGATAGGCTCCAGCGTCCAACGCCGCAGGGCCAAGGCGATCGGGCGGTAGCTTAATGGGTGTAAGGAACAGATGATGCGCATTTCACTCTTCATTGGCATTGCGGCCATGCTCAGCGCGCCCGTGGCCGCCCAAGTTGCGGTGGCTCCGTCCGCTCCCGCAGTCGCCGCGCCTGCGCACATTCCCGCGCTTCAGCATGTGACTCTGACCACGCCGCAAGGTGCCATCGTCATCGCTATTGAGATTGAGCGCGCGCCCATCAGCGCCGCCAATTTTCTACGCTATGTCGATGCGCGGCGGCTCGACGGCGTTACCTTCTATCGCGCGATGGATTTGGGGCGTGGCTATGGCCTGATCCAGGGCGGCACGCGGGGCAATTCGCGCATCACTTACCCCGCCATCGCCCATGAGCCGACCAGCCGAACCGGCCTGTCGCACAGCGACGGCGCGATCAGCTTTGCGCGGCTGGCCCCCGGCACCGCAAGCGGCGATTTTTTCATCACCGTTGGCGCGCTGACCGCGCTTGATGCGCAAGCACCGGGCAGCGGCGGTGATGTCGATGGCTTTGCAGTGTTCGGCCATGTCGTCGCTGGCATGGACGTGGTGCGCGCCATTATGGTCGCGCCGACCGACCCCAATGCGGGTGAAGGCGTGATGCGCGGGCAGATGATCGCCGCGCCGGTGCGCATAGTGACGGCACGGCGCAGCGCGGCTCCGGTTGTGGCGGCAGTGGAGGTGCCAGTGCCATGAGGGGGGTGTTAGAGCAACATCATCATTCTTTTTCTTTGCGCTTGCGAACCTTGGGTAATTGTTTTTGCAACGCCCTAATATCGCTTATGGTTTGATCTGCTGCTGCATGGCGCGCAGCCTTCAAGCGGGTGTTGTATTTTGCATATTCTTGCTCAGCGTGCTTTTTTGCTTCGGTCATCGCGACTCGTCCGCCAGAGCGCAGGACCGAACGGCCTAAGTCGCCAAGCTGTTTATCAAGGAGTGCGGATGCCTCAGCCATCATTTTGAGGCGGCCAATGTCCAGTTGATCCTCAAAAATATCAAGCAAAATTGTCGTCAGCCGATTGAGCTCCCTAACCTCACGTTCTGCTAGGTAGTTTTTGGAGGTGGAAACATCGGCTTTGCGGATATTATCGCTCGGCCATGTTTGCAGGCCCATATTTGGCTCTGCAGCTACCGCTCTGGTACGAATGATTTCGGCAGGGGTGTTCGAGCAAACAGCATAGACGAGTTTGGCCTGGGTATTGCGATAAAACTCATGCCAAACATCGGATGCCCCATCATAATCTTGGCACATGGCACATATTGAGCGCAGTTCACGATAGACGTTCGCCTCATCCGAACGGATGTCGCGGATGATGTCGCGCAGTTCAGCAACTCGGTCGCGATTTTCTGGGCTTTTGAGACGAACTGCATCAACAACAAAGCCTTTGGTCGCAAATTGCACGAGTTTCTCGGTCGCCCAGCGCCGAAACAACGTCGCCTGTTTCGATGAAACCCGGTACCCAACCGAGATCACCATATCGAGGCTGTGCAGAGTGATTGGTTTCGTCGAGGTAGCAATTTGCATTTTATGCAAATTGGTCTCATCCAACTCACCGTCCTCTAGGATACTACTGATATGTCGTGAAATTACCGAAACATCGCGCCCGAACAGGCCGGCGATTTGAGCCTGGGTCATCCACAATTGATCGCCGGCATAGGCAATTTCAACGCGAACACCGCCGTCGATTCCATAAACAAGAAAGCGATCACCCGTCGCTTCATCCTCAAGCAAATGAACTGGCCCAACCTCTGTCATGCAATCTCCGCACTCAAACCGAACGAAACAGGAACGACGCTAGCAGAACTTGTGTTGAGCAGCAATAGATAAGCGGTTACTATAAGCCCATGCGCATCCTTTTCACCCTGTCCGCCCTAGCCCTCGCCGCATGCGTGCCCGCATCAACGCCAGAGGCCACGCGCGGCGTGGCGGACCCAGCGGCGCTGCACGAACGTATCCTGACCCTCGACACCCATCTCGACACCCCGCTCCATTTCGAGCGTGCGGGATGGAGCTTTGCCGAGCGGCATGATTTTGCGCACGATCTCAGCCACGTTGATCTGCCGCGTATGCGTGAGGGTGGCCTCGATGGCGGGTTCTTCGTTGTTTATACGCATCAGGGCGAATTGACCGATGCGGGCTACGTTGAAGCCGCAGCGCACGCACAAAATAGGTTGGCAGCGATAGAGCGGACGTTCGCGGCGAACCGGCAAGCCATCACCCTTGTCACCAGCGCGCGTCAGGCCGAAGCCGTGGCGCGCAGCGGGCGTCGCATCGGTTTTATCAGTATCGAGAATAGCTATCCACTGGGGCAAAGCATCACAGGATTGGCCGATTATCGTCGACGCGGCGTCATGATGGCGGGGCCGGTCCACAATGGCGGCAATCAATTTGGCGATAGCGCGAGCGGCGGGACTGCCGTCTGGGGCGGGCTGTCGCCGCTGGGGCGGCAATGGGTCGCAGAGATGAACCGCATAGGCATGGTGATCGACGCCAGCCATTCGAGCGACGCCGCGCTGGTGCAGATGCTGGAGCTGTCCACCGCGCCGATCATCCTCTCGCACTCCGGCCTCGACGCGATATATGAGCATGGGCGCAATATCAGCGACGACCAGCTACGCAGCCTCGCGGCCAAGGGGGGCGTGCTCCAGATCAACAGTGTATTCCTGTCGCGGTTCAACAATAGCGCAGCGCGCAGCCCATTATACGACCAGTTTGACCGCATAAGTGCGTTGACGGGCGAGCAGGTGGGCACGCTGGCGCGGCAATGGGCGACGCTCGACCGCACCGAACGCGTCAACGAAGGCGATTTTGCGCTCTATATGCGCGCGCTGCTCCATTGCCTTGAGGTGGTGGGCGCGGACCATTGCGGCGTGGGTGCCGATTGGGACGGCGGCGGCGGTGTGCAGGGGTTTGAGGATGTCACCGCGCTGCCGCAAATCACCGCAGCCTTGCTCAGCGCGGGCTATAGCGAGGGCGACGTGGCCAAAATATGGGGCGGCAATGTGCTGCGGCTATTGCGCAGCGCGGAGGCGGCGCGGAGTCGCAGATAGCTTGCTAGCTTGCCGCCAGCAAAAAGCAGGCGTAGCATCTATGCGGGAGATTTATCATGCGCAAAATACTTGCCATAGCCGCCACTTTCGCGCTGTTCGGTGCGCCTGCTTCATCGCAGCAGGCCGCGACAGAGGCGCCAACGCCCACAGGTTCCACTGGCGAAACACTCGCCGTAGCGACACTACCGCCACTGCTGATCACGCCGATCACGCTCGACCGCAGCGACCGGATGACGCTGCCCGTGACTATAGCGGGGCAGGGGCCATTCAATTTTGTCGTCGATACGGGTGCGGAACGCACCGTGCTGTCGCGAGAACTCGCGGCGCAATTGGGGCTGCAAGGCGCAGGACAGGCGCGCGTCGTCGGCCTCGCCGAAGCGGTAATGGCCGACCTGTATCATTTGGACAATATTGCAGTGCGCGACGTGACACTGGCCAGCGGGACGGTACCGACATTCGACCAATTTGACATTGGCGGACCGGGGTTGATCGGCATAGACAGCCTCGAAAACCACAAGGTGGTGATAGATTTCGTGGCGGGCCGGATGGACATCCGCCCGTCCGAACGGGCGCGTGGACGGTCACGCGAGGCCGATTTTGACCGTGATGCCATCGTTGTCGTCGCACGGCGACGAGCGGGACGGATGATCCTGTCCAACGCCACCATCGGCGGCCAGCGCATCGACATCATCATCGACACGGGCGCGCAATCGAGCATCGGCAATCTGGCGCTGCAGCGACTGGTGCTGCGATCACAGCGGCAGGTGCGCACGGGGCTTGTCCCGGGCGAATTGCGCAGCGTCACCGGCGCAGCGCTCACTGTCGAAAGGGGGATAATCGAGCATATCGCCGTCAACGGCGTCGAGTTTGTCAATTTGCCGATAGCCTATGCCGATTCACCTGCATTTGCCGCGTTAGACCTAGAGCAACGCCCGGCGCTGTTTCTGGGGATGGATATGCTGCGGCTGTTCGACCGGATTGCCGTGGATTTCACCAACCGCCGCGTCACATTCGACATGCCCGACGGCGCACGATTGATCGGAGCGAGCCGCTATGCGGCGAACCCATCCGCCCCGTCTGGCGGAAATTAACCCGCCTCCCCCCAAGTCGCGCTGTTGCAATCTTGTCGCATGCGGCGAAAAACAGGCATTCGAATGCCAACCCCCTTGGCAATCACCATAAAAAGCGGCAATCTTAGCGGCGAAACGAAGCAGGCGGCGGCAGCAAAGCCCCCGTGATGATTTCGTGCTGGAGTAGAGATGATGCGCACCCCCCAAACCCGCACACTATTTGGCGCCAAACTGTTTGGCACCATGTTGCTTTCCGCCAGTGCATTGGCCCTGAGCGCGCCTGCGCTGGCACAGGACGCCGCCGCGCAATCTGCCGAAGAGGATGCCGATAGCGGCGATATTGTCGTCGTCGCACAGGGCCGGGCGCAATTGCTGTCCGACGTCCCGGTCGCGGTGTCCGCCGTTTCGGCCGAAACGCTGCAAAATAGTGGTGCCAATGACATCCGCCAGCTGAACCAGGTTGCGCCATCGTTGCTCGTCTCCTCGACAGGATCCGAAGCCAATGGCTCGGCGCGTATTCGCGGCATCGGCACGGTCGGCGATAATCCCGGCCTTGAAAGCAGCGTCGAGGTGTTCATCGACGGCGTTTATCGTTCGCGTTCGGGCATCGGCCTCAATGAGCTGGGCGAGATTGAGCGGGTCGAAGTGCTGCGCGGACCGCAAGGAACGCTGGGCGGGCGCAACGCATCGGCGGGGATGATTTCGATCATCTCGAAACGGCCCGAATTTGATTTCGGTGCCAATTTCGAGGCGACCTACGGCAATTATGACTTCATGCGCTTTGGCGGCAGCGTGACCGGACCGATCAGCGAAACGCTGGCGGCACGACTCGACGGCGTTTATGTCCGGCGCGACGGATTTTATTATGACCCGACCAACAACACCGACGTCAACGACCGTGACCGCTATTTCGTTCGCGGCCAATTGCTGTGGGAACCCAGCGACGCGGTAACCATCCGCCTGATCGGCGATTATTCGCACCGCACCGAAAAATGCTGTGGTGCCATCTATGTCGATAATAGCGTCAGCAACTTTGTCGGCAACCTCAACAATCCGTCGACCCCGCTGACCCCGCTGCAATCCGACGGCAATAATATCATCAACGTGCTGCGCGATCTGGGACAGCCGCTGGCGCGCTTCAACCCCGGCTACGACCGCACATTATCGGTCAGCTCGGGCCGCAGCTATGCTGGCACCACCCGCGATGGCGGCGTGTCGTTGCAGGTCGATTGGGATCTGGGCGGGGTCAACCTGACATCCATCACCGCCTATCGCGATTATAAGAGCGGGCAAGGGTCCGACACCGACTATAGCGCGGTCGACATATTATACCGCACCGCCGCTGGGTCGCGGCAATTTCAGACCTTTACACAAGAACTGCGCTTGCAGGGCGAAGCATTTGACGGTCACCTCGACTGGCTGGTCGGCGGATTTTTCGCCAACGAGGAGCTGACGGTTCAGGATGATTTGAAATTTGGCAGCCAATATGGCCGCTTCGCAACCTGCCGCATTGTTTCTGGCGGTGGCTTGGCGGGGCTTTACTCGCCAACATCAGCGGGCTGCCTTGCCGCACGACCAGCAGCGTTTGGCGCTGCATCGCCAACCATTTATGCCGCGCTCGATCGGTTGGATGGTATGGCAAATGTCGGCACCACCATCGACACCTATAACCAGAACAGCCGCAACTGGGCGTTGTTCACGCACAATATCGTCCACATCACCGACACGATTGATGTGACATTGGGCCTGCGTTACACCGACGAACGCAAGAAGTTCGACGCGCTATTCGGCAACAATAACACCGCCTGCACACTCAATCAGGCGGCGCTGACACCGTTCCTGACCAACGCCGGACTTGCGGCGGTGGCCGGCGGCATCATCGGCCTGTCGTGTCAGGGCAATTCGACCGCCGAGCTGAACGGCGTCGCGATTAACAGCCGCCGCCATGAAAGCGAGTTTAGCGGCACCGCCATATTGTCGTGGCGGCCAACCGACGATCTGTTGCTCTACACCAGCTATGCGCGCGGGTATAAAGCAGGCGGGTTCAACCTCGACCGCTCTGCGCTCAAATCCCCCATCGCCACCTTTGCGGCTGTTGGCGGGGCACAGGCGCTGGTCGGCAATCTGCAATTCGACCCCGAAATCGTCGATGCCTATGAAATCGGCGCGAAGTATTCGACCCGCCAATTTAGCTTGAGCGTCGCGGCATTCCGTCAGGACTTCCAGAACTTTCAGCTCAATACGTTCAACGGCACCGTGTTTCTGGTCCAGACAGTCAATGGTTGCGGTACCAGCCTAGGCGGTGCGGACCGCGACGCCAGCGCCGCGACGGGTTCCTGCACCGCGAGCGATGTTACATATGGGGTGCGCGCGCAGGGCGTTGAGTTGGAGGCTTCGCTGGTTCCGGCACGCAATTTCCGTATGGCGGCCGGCCTGACCTGGACCGACACCAGCTATAATGACAATCTGGTCGGCAACCGCCTTGGTGCGCCGCTTGACCCTGCATTACGCAAATTGCCGGGCGATAATTTGTCGAACGCACCGGAAATTGTCGCCACGGGTTCGGTCACATGGACACCCGAATTGGGCAGCAGCGGCCTGTCCGGCCTTGTCTATGTCGATGGCCGGATGACGGGGGACTATAACACTGGGTCCGATCTGTTCCCGCAAAAGGAGCAGGACGGTTATGCGCTGTTCAACGCGCGGCTGGGCATTCGCGGGCCCGATGAGCGTTGGTCGGTCGAGCTGTGGGCGCAAAATCTGTTCAACGTCAATTATGCACAGGTCGCGTTCAACACGCCGTTCCAAGCTGGAACGACGGCGGCGCCCTTTGTCGACCCGCAATATCCGGGCGGTCGGCAGATTTTCTCGCAATTTCTTGCCGAGCCGCGCACCTATGGCCTGACCGTCAGGACGCGTTTTTAGCTGACCTTTCCCGTTCGCAAGCGAACGCGGCTGGTTATTCATGAAAGGGCCCGTTTCCAGCGATGGATCGGGCTTTTTCGTTTGGCGCTCCTTTCTGCCCTTCCCCTAGGCAGGCCTAGCGGGCGCCAAACAGCGCACTGCCAACGCGCACATGCGTTGCGCCTATACGCACGGCGGTGGCATAATCGCCCGACATCCCCATGCTGAGACCCGATAGGCCATGATCGTCGGCAATTTTGGCGAGCAGCGCAAACCATGGCGCGGGTTCTAGGTTGACAGGAGGAACCGTCATCAACCCGATGACGTCAATGTCAGCCGCGCGCGCTTGGGTAAGTAGCGCGGGCAAGGCCGCAGGCGCACAACCGCCCTTACCCGCTCCGCGCTCATTCTGTCCTTCCCCTAGCGCAAGCGCTGGCGGGTCAAGATTGACCTGAAGAAAGCAGGGGATGCGGCGATCCGTTTTGTCCATAGCGCGCGCCAGCGCCGTGACGAGGCTAGGGCGGTCGAGCGAATGAATGCAGTCGAACAATTGCACCGCCTGGTCGACCTTGTTCGATTGCAACTGCCCAACCATGTGGAGCGTGATGCCGGGATTGGCGGCGCGAAGCGCTGGCCATTTGCTGGCCGCTTCGGTCACACGGTTTTCGCCGAACACGCGGTGTCCGGCATCTATCAGTGGCTGAATAGCCTCAGCAGCATGCGTTTTGGACACCGCAATCAGCGTGACAGCATCGGCTTTGCGCCGCGCATCGGCGGCGGCGCGGGCGATGGTGGCTTGAACAACGGACAAGCGGTTGGCAGCATCGGGAGCGGGTGGCGTGGTCATGGGAGTGCGCTATAGAGTCTGTCATGCAATCCCGCAAAGCCCCCTTAGCTCCAAAGTTTTGGCCGCGTTGCTGGTTGATGTGCGATGCAAGGCTGGGCGAGCCTATGCCCGCAATCATCGCCGCGATGCCGCCGCGAAGTGCTGTTGTGGTTAGACCCTATGCCATGGAAAGCCGTGGCTTGACGCAGATGATCCGCGCCATCCGCCGCGCCGCACGCGCCAAACATCATTTACTGCTGTTGGCGGGGAGGGGCAGCCTGTCCGGCTATGACGGGCGGCATGGCACGGCGCAGGGAGGCAAACATGCGCTCATTACCAGCGTGCCCGTTCACAATGCCGTCGAAGCACGGCGTGCGCGCAGGGGGCACGCCGTCGTGGTTTTGGTATCACCTCTATGGCCCACACGATCCCACCCTGATGCCAAGGGGATCGGGCATGCCAAGTTTCAGCAACTGGCCCGGCAAAGCCGATGTCCGGCCATCGCGCTGGGCGGGATGGATGCGGCGCGATTTCGCCTAGCGCGCAGACATGGCGCACACGGATGGGCCGCGATTGATGCGTGGTTGCCTAAAACGAACAGGAATCAGAAGCGGAATTGCGTCCCGACATAGACAGCCTGGCTGTCCTGTCGTTGGTCGGTCAGCGGCAACAGGCGATCATTTTCGCGTTGCAAGCGCACGCCAGCCTGAACATCAATGTTGCGCGACAGACGGTAACTGCCCGACACGTCGAGCGAATAATCGCCGTCGGAGCGAAGCGCCCGTTCAGGGGTGGCCGTCAAAGTCCGGCTGTCAACGCGCATGTCAGCGCCAAAGCGTGATGGGCGATGTGTCGCGTCAACCGGGCGGCGCGCCTGTGGCAAGGCCGCAAGGTTTACCGCGTCACCCGCCGTTGACACAAAGGCCGTATAACCAACCGCCGAGCCCAAGCGATAGCTGACTGGCGCAATCGCAACGGGCTGTGGTTCGCGCAGGCCTGTATCCAATGCAGCGGTCATCGCCGTCTGGCGCGCGCGGACAACCAAAATCACGGCGCGATTGCCGGATCGCGGCATCGCAGGGGTGAAGCGAAAATTGCGCCGCGTCTCCGCCGACAGGCTGGCATAACGCGCCAACAACACAGGATCGCCCTTTGCCGGGGTAAAACGGCCCATCAAAGCGGACAGTGCAACCGCACGTTCCCCAGCCGAAATCGCGCTCAATGCCGGAGTCGCGGCCAGCCCGACAGCAGCAATGGCCATCAGGGCAGAAGCAGCAAAGGCACGATCAGATAACATCGGTGGGTGTGATTCCCTATAACTCGCACCCGCCATACCACCAAAGCCACCGCCAAATCCAGTGCACTATATGCGTTTTTTCACTGCTGTTGCATCAAACGCACAATTTTATGGTAGCGCTTCCAAATCGCGCGTGATTTGCGGTGCTTGCCCGACGCGCTGCGGGGCGTTAGAAGGCCGTCTGCTTCCGCAATGCTTGCCCTGTCTGTGGGCTGTGACTAACAGGTCTGAGCGAAACGGAAACACGATCAACGCTGCAAGAAAGAGCCAGCCCGCCATGCCCAATCCTATTTTTTCACGCGCAACCATCCGTTTAGCGGGAGCCGCCAGCGCTGCGTCGCTTGCACTGTTGCTGGCCAGCTGTGGCGGCGGCAATGAACGCCCGCGCGCCGACCTGGCGGCAAGTCAGGTGACAACGATTGGCGTCAACGCCTATCTGTGGCGCGCCTCGCTCGACGCGCTATCCTTTGCGCCCTTGTTGCAAACCGATTCGAATGGCGGGGTTATCGTCACCGATTGGTATGCCAACCCGCAAAACCCCAATGAGCGCATCAAATTGACCGTCGCCATCCTCGATCGCGACCTGCGCGCCGATGCCTTGCGGGTTTCGGGTGCCCGCCAAGTCGCGCAAAATGGAACGTGGGTCGATGCCCCTATTCAGGCGGCAACGGTGCAACGCGTCGAGGAGATTATCCTGACCCGTGCCCGCGACCTGCGCCGCACCGCCATCAGCGGCAATTGAGCCGCAGCAGGGTTCCCCTGCCAGACTCGGGAAACAGACCATGACCGAACAGCGGTTCAACCCGCTTGCCGCCGATGCCCGCTGGCAACAGGCGTGGGACGATGCGGCGACGTTTACAGCCGACCGCTTTCCTGCCCGCCCGCCCGCTTATGTGCTGGAGATGTTCCCCTATCCGTCGGGGCGTATCCATATGGGTCACGTCCGCAACTATACGATGGGTGACGTCATTGCGCGGCAAAAGGCGATGAGCGGCCACGCCGTTCTGCACCCGATGGGCTGGGACGCGTTCGGTATGCCGGCCGAAAATGCCGCGATGGAAAAGGGGGTTCACCCCGGCGGCTGGACCCGCGCCAATATTGCGGCGATGCGCAGCCAGCTTAAACGGCTTGGCCTCGCCATCGACTGGAGCCGCGAACTGGCGACGTGCGAGCCCGATTATTATGGCCATGAACAGGCGCTGTTCCTCGATCTAATGGCAGCAGGGCTGGTGACGCGTAAGGAGGCGGCGGTCAATTGGGATCCGGTCGACATGACCGTGCTTGCCAATGAACAGGTGATCGACGGACGCGGATGGCGTTCCGGCGCACTGGTTGAGCGGCGCAAATTGTCGCAATGGTTCCTGAAAATCACCGATTTTGCCGATGATTTGCTAAGCGGTCTGTCCACGCTCGATCAATGGCCCGACAAGGTCAAGCTGATGCAGGAGAATTGGATCGGCAAATCGCAAGGGCTGGAGTTTACATTCCGCTTTCCAGCGTCTGACGATGGTATCGCGGTGTTCACAACGCGCCCCGACACGCTGTTCGGAGCGAGCTTTGTCGCGGTGGCACCCGATCACCCGCTGGCGGAGCAGATTTCCGCCAACGCCCCCGAACTGGCGGCGTTCATCGCCGATTGCCGGGCCAGTGGCACCGCGCAGGCCGAGCTTGATACAGCAGAGAAATTGGGGTTCGACACCGGCCTGTCGGTCGAACATCCGCTGAACCCCAGCTGGCATTTGCCCGTGTGGGTCGTCAATTATGTGTTGATGGATTATGGCACCGGTGCGATTTTCGGTTGTCCCGCGCACGACCAGCGCGATTTGGATTTCGCGCGTAAATATAGCCTGCCTGTGGTCCGCGTTATTGCCGATGGTGAAGTGAATGACGCGCATTTCAGCGGTGAGGAGGCCTTTACTGGCGCAGGATCGCTGGTGAACAGCCATTTCCTGAATGGCATGAGCATCGAGCACGCCAAAGTTGCGGTCATCGCCAAGGCCGAAGCCGAAGGCTGGGGCCATGGCAAAACCGTTTGGCGGCTGCGCGATTGGGGCGTTTCGCGTCAACGTTATTGGGGAACACCGATCCCCGTCATTCATTGCGGTACCTGCGGCGTGGTTCCGGTGCCAAAGGCCGAGCTGCCCGTCATCCTGCCCGAAGATGTGACATTCGACGTGCCGGGCAACCCACTGGACCGTCATCCGACGTGGAAGCATGTCCCCTGCCCGACTTGCGGTGCGCCCGCACGGCGCGAAACCGACACGCTCGACACTTTTGTCGATTCGTCCTGGTATTTCCTGCGCTTTGCCAGCCAGCCCAAGGATGCGCCGTTCAACCGCGCTGACATCGCGCGCTGGTTGCCCGTCGGCCAATATATTGGCGGGGTCGAACATGCGATATTGCACCTGCTTTACGCGCGATTTTGGACGCGGGCATTGGCGCATATCGGGTTGATTGACGTGCGCGAGCCCTTTGCGGCGCTGTTCACCCAAGGGATGGTGACACACGAAACCTATAGCCGTGAACAGGGCGAGGGCGCGGCAGACAGTTATTTCCTGCCCGAAGAAGTGACCCGCACTGGGCAGGGCGCGACGCTGAAATCCGACGGCCAGCCCGTCACCGTTGGCCGCGTCATCAAAATGTCGAAATCGAAGAAAAATGTCGTCGACCCCGACGGCATCATTGACCAATATGGCGCCGACGCGGTGCGATGGTTCATGTTGTCGGATTCGCCGCCCGAACGCGATCTGGCATGGTCCGAAGCGGGGATTGAAGGGTGCTGGCGCTTTGTTCAGCGGCTGTGGCGAATCGGGACGGCACCGCGCGGGCAAAGTGGTGCAGACGGCGCGATTGACCGCGCGGTGGCCAAGGCCATAGCGGGCGTGACAGCGGACATCGAGGCGCTGGCGTTCAACAAGGCGGTGGCCAAGATACACAGCCTCGCCAACGCTCTCGAAAAAGCACCGCCATCTGCCAGCCGCGATGCGGCAACGCGCGCCATCATCCTGCTCACCGCGCCGATGTTGCCGCATCTGGCCGAACAGATATGGTCGAGTTGGGGCGAATCCAGCCTGATCGCCGATGCAGACTGGCCCGTCGCCGACCCCGCATTACTGGTCGAGGACGAGGTGACGATTGCCCTCCAAGTGATGGGCAAGCTGCGCGACACTATCATCGTGGCCAAGGGGTGCAGCAAGGACGCATTGGAGGCGCTTGCGCTCGCCAATGACAAGGTTCAGCGGCAATTAGATGGCGCGACACCGAAAAGAGTGATTGTTGTTCCTGATCGTCTGGTCAATATTGTCCTGTGATGATCAAGCGCTTTATCCCCGTTCTTGCCCCTGCACTGCTCCTCAGCGCCTGTGGGCTTCAGCCGCTCTATTCGGGCGGGACACGCGGCGTGGTGGCGCGCACATTGTCGTCGGTCAGCGTCGCGCCGATTGCGGGCGAGGCTGGCTGGCTGGTGCGCGGTGCGCTGCGTGACCGCCTTGATGTGGCTGGCGAGGCAGGCCAGCCGCGTTACCGCATCGACGTGCGGCTAGATGATGACATCAGCGGCTTTGGCGTACGCCGCGACGATTCGATAACCCGTGAGCGCCGCACATTACGTGCACGCTGGCAATTGGTTGATACGACAAATGGCGCGATCATGATTGACGACACAGCGGGGTCGGACACGGGTATCGACGTTGTCAGCAGCGAAGTGGCAACCATTGCGGCGGAGCGCACCGCGCTTGAACATCTGTCGCAGGCGATTGCTGATCAGATTATTACCCGCATTGCCCTTCATGCCCGCAACACAACGCCTTAAGCCGTGATACTCAAAGCGAGCGAGGCGGCACATAGATTAGCGCGGTTCGACCCCGATATTCGCCTTTATATCTTCGGCGGGCCCGATGAGACCGGGTCGCGGGCGCTGCGCGATAAGGTTGTGGCGACAATGAACGGTGACGCCGAACGCATCGACCTGTTGTCCGGCCGTATCAAGGAAGATCCCGCAATCATTGCGGACGAGGCGGCGTCGATCAGCCTGTTCGGCGGCACGCGCTGGGTATCCGTAACAATCAACAGTGGCAGCGGTGACGAGGTTCTGGCAGCGGCCGAAAACCTGCTGAACGCTCCGGAGGCCGGAAATCCCGTCATCATCACCGTGAGCGGCCTGACCGCCAAGTCGCGCCTGACCAAATTGGCCGAAAGCGATGCGCGCGCCGTCGCTATTATCTCCTATCCGCCCGAGGCCAGGGATATTGGCCAGATCGTCGCTGCGCTGGCAGCCCCGCTTGGCCTTGAAATTGGTCCCGACGTCGCCGGTGCCATTGCGCAAGCGACGGTCCGCGATCGCGGGTTAATGGCGCGCGAGATAGAGAAATTGGCCTTATATTGCGATGCCTCTCCAGACTCAAAGACGCGCGCCTCGCTATCAGATTGGCAGGCCATCGGCGCTGGGCTCGATGGTGATGACCTGAGTCCGCTCATCAACGCAACATTTGGCGGACAGGTGGCGAGCCTGCCCCATTGCCTCGCCGAGCTCGACAGAGGCGGTGCGCTCGACATCCGGCTGGTGCGATCTTTGTCGGCCCGCGCGCATCTATTGGCACGGCTATGCGTTGACGTAGAGGGGGGAGCGCCGCCCAGCCGGGTCATCGCCGCGCAGGGCAAGGCAATTTTCTGGAAAGAAAAGGACGATGTTCAACGCCAGCTGTCACGATGGGACGCGGCGCGGTTAGCGCGCGTGATCATGCGGCTGCACAGCTTGGAAGGCGATTTGAAGACGCCAAATACTGTGGGGCCGCTGTTGGTGCGACAGGCGGTGATGGAAATTGCCCGTGCCGTGGCCCGATAAGGTGGCCTTCGTTTGACACTGCCTTATTCGTAGCTGACTGTCACAGGGATTCGCCCGCGAAACTCCCCGTCAACCGCGCCAATAATATGCAGCTGCCCGCCTAATGTGACGTCAAGCCGCCCGTCGCCGCCAATCCGAACCAGCGGTGCCAGCCCCGTTCCAATGTTGCTCACCGTCACCCGCCCGCCATTCGCCGACGTCAATATCGCCGTTTCGGGTAGGTCGATGCGAACCATTCTGCCCGGCGACCCTTCGATATGGATACGCCCCGTAAACCCCAGACCAGATACCTGCCGCACATCGCCCGTTGACGATGGATGTCCAGTCGATGGATCGAGGCTGATATTACCGCCAGACGCCCCCGCCACTAGCCGCGCAAAGTCCAGATCGGCGGTGATTTCAACGCGCAATGGGCGCTCGGCCTCTGCATCCGCCCTCTCGATGGCATCAATGGGGCCGCGCGCGTCGCCCGTGCATAACAGGCACTGCGCTGGGGCGGGTTGGGCGAACCCAACCGCTATCGCCGTAACTATCCGCTGTGCAACAGAAAACCGCATGGTGGCACTATGCCATAACCATGGTAAAGGAAGTATTGCATGACTCTCCCTCTCCATCAAACAACCGCTTCTATTCAAGCGCTAGCCACCGCAACACCAAGCCATGATGTGCATCAAGCATTCATCGACTGGGCAAGGCCGCGCATCGACGATGCCCGCACGCGCAAATTATTCGACCGGATGGTTGAACGATCCGGCATCGAGCACCGTTGGTCGGTCCTGCCGCCAACCAAAGATGGCGGTTCACCCGTCGATGCTGGCGGCTTTTACGACACCTCCCCCCTGCCGCCCACTTCGGCGCGGATGATGGCTTATGCGCAATTAGCCCCCGATCTGGCGCTGGCGGCGGTTGCCAAACTCGATTTCGATCCAGCGCAGATTACCCATTTGGTAGTGGCAAGCTGCACCGGCTTTGTTGCGCCGGGTATAGACCAGATTATCGCCGGGAAGTTGGGGCTGTCGCCCGATGTTGAGCGTATATTGATAGGGTTCATGGGCTGTTACGCGGGGGTGACCGCGCTGCGCACCGCGCGGCACATTGTCCGGTCCGAACCGGATGCCGTGGTGCTGTTGGTCAGTGTCGAGCTGTCTACGCTCCACCTCGACGATCAAAGCGCCATCGAGCCGCTGCTGGCCATGCTGCAATTTAGCGATGGCGCCGCCGCCGCGATCATCAGCAGCGCGCCCGGCCCTGTAGCCATTGGCGCAGGGCTTAGTCTCGCCATGCCCGACAGCGATAGCCTGATCCGCTGGGATATCGGGGACGAGGGCTTTGTCATGCATTTGTCGGGCGCGGTGCCGGGGCGCATAGAAAGCGCGCTGGGTGACGCAAATACCAGAGAAGCGCTGTTCCCAAACGGCGTTCCCGCCCATCTCGCCATTCATGCCGGCGGGCGCTCTATCCTCGATGCAGTCGAACGGGCGCTGCACCTCTCGCCAGACGCGCTGGCGGAAAGCCGTGCAACCTTGCGTGATTTTGGCAATATGTCCTCCGCGACGATATTATTCGTCATCGAACGATTGATGCAAGCGCGGGTCAGCGGCCCCGGTCTCGCGCTGGCTTTTGGCCCGGGATTGGCAGCAGAGGCAGTCGGGCTGGATTTCAATCCATGAGCCCCTTTCATTCTCTCGCACAGGCAAAAGTGCAGGAGGAGGAAATGGACGCCGCCGACCTGCCCGACGCACATTATGCCCGCGTCCTATCGCACCTATCGCGGATTAACCGGCTGACACTGGCGGCGCGACCAACCTTGGCCTTTGTTCGAGCCTTGATGGCGCAGCGCAGCGCCGATGCACCGCCGCTCAAACTGCTCGACGTCGGCTTTGGCCATGGCGATATGCTGCGCGCAATTGCCGAGGCCGCGCAGCGGATGGGGCGGCGTGTCGAGCTGGTCGGCGTCGACCTCAACCCGCGCAGTGAGGTGTGCGCGCGCGCAGTCACCTCCGCAGACATGCCGATCCGCTGGCTGACCGGCGATTATCGCGACCTTGGCGAACAGGGCTGGGACGTGGTCATTTCCAGCCTTGTCGCCCATCATATGAGCAAAACACAGCGCTATGATTTTCTGCGCTTCATGGAGGATGAGGCAGCGGCGGGCTGGCTGGTGAATGACCTGCATCGCAAGCGCCTGCCCTATATCGGTTATCCCGCGCTGGCGGCGCTGGCGATGGTCGATCCGATTGTCCGGCGCGACGGACAGCTGTCCATCGCCCGATCGTTTCGCGCAGCAGAATGGCAGAGCGAACTCAACGCGGCGCATATCAGTGGCGCGCGCGTCAGGCGCTGGTTTCCATGGCGGTTGGTGGTCGAGCGGATCAAATGAGCAGACCGCTCATCATCGGCGGTGGCCCGGCGGGGAGCGCAGCGGCAATAATGTTGGCGCACGGCGGCGCGAAGCCGCTGATAATCGAGCGTAATCGCGAAACGGGTGACGCCATATGTGGTGGTTTCCTGTCGTGGCAATCGCTGGCGCGGCTGGATGAGCTGGGGATTGATAAAGCAGCACTTGGCGGGCAGCGGGTGAGCCAGTTGAGGATATTCTGTCGCGGACATGTTGCCACATGCGCGCTGCCACAGCCCGGCATAGGCGTGTCCAGACACAGGCTCGATACGCAGTTGCTGGAGCGCGCACTGCAAGAAGGGGCAGCGATTGAGCGCGGGGTCAAGGCGAACCGCGTCGGCGATGGCACCGTCACCACCGCCGATGGTGCGACGCTGACATCGGGAGCGATATTCCTCGCGTGCGGCAAGCATGGCATGGCCGACCATCCGCGCACCCCACCGCCGCGCGCCGCAGACGACCCGGTCGCCGGCCTGCGACTGCGCCTGTCCGCCAGCCCCATACTCGAACGATTGGTTGGCGATGCGGTCGAGCTATTTCTGTTCGACCGTGGGTATTTGGGTCTGGTGCGACAGGAAGATGGCAGCGGCAATTTCTGCTTGGCCGTTCATAAATCGCGGCTGACCGAAGCGGACGGGCGGCCCGAAGCACTGTTTGCGGAGTGGGGGGCGCAATGCGGCCCGCTGGGCGAGCGATTGGCAGCGGGCAGCGCGGTCGCCCCCCCCGATGCCATCGCCAATATCCCTTATGGCTGGATGGCGCGCCAAGGCACGGCTGGTCTGTGGCGGATTGGCGATCAGGCGGCGTGCATCCCAAGTTTGGCGGGTGAAGGGATGGGGGTGGCGCTGGCCAGCGGAATTTCAGCCGCGCGCGCTTATCATGATGGCCGTGATGCGGCTGTCTGGCAGCGTGGTTTTGCGGCGCATGTGACAGGGCCAATGCGCATCGCCCGCACGGCATGGGCTATCGCCGAGAGCCCGCGCTGGAACGGCGCTGCCACGGCTGTGCTCGGCGCTGCGCCAAGCCTTGTGCGGGCACTGGCCCGTTTGACAAGGGTTTGAGCTTGAAAGATGTGGCGGCACACGCCATTTTGCCGTCATGACTAAAATCACCATGAGCGACGACGAATGGCGCGCGCGCCTGACCCCCGAACAATATCGCGTGCTCCGCGAACAGGGCACCGAGCGGGCCTTTGCCGGGTATTTCAACGTCCATAAGGGCGATGGCCATTATACCTGCGCGGGCTGCGGCACACCCTTGTTCGACAGCCAAACAAAATATGACAGCGGTTCGGGCTGGCCCAGTTTCTTTGCGCCGATCAGCGATGGCGCGGTAACGGTCCGCCGCGACACCAGCCACGGCATGACGCGTGACGAAGTGCGGTGCGGTGCTTGTGATGGGCATCTGGGCCATGTTTTCCCCGATGGGCCGGGGCCGACAGGCGCGCGCTTTTGCATGAACAGCGTCGCGCTCGATTTTACCGACCGCGACCCAGTGGTGGAATAATAAGGCGCAAAATCGCTTGTGGCGCATGACACCTAGCCCTAATCAGCAGTTCGCATGGCACGAACCCGCACGACTAGTCCTAGCCCCACACCGCCCGGCCGTTTCCGGCGCATTGTTGGCAGGGTTTTCAAATATGGCTTGATTGCCAGCCTGTTGGCGATGATTGGCGTCACGGTTGCGGTGGGCATGGCGGCCAGCAACCTGCCCAGTTTCGAGGACATGCGGCAAACAACCAACGCACAGACCATCCGCGTGCGTGACGTCAATGGTGCGTTGATTGTCTCGATCGGGCCCAATTATGGCCGCTGGCTGGCGTTGCGCGATACGCCGCAAGTCATGCAGGACGCGATGGTTTCGGTCGAGGACCGCCGTTTCCGCTATCATTTCGGGATCGACCCGATTGGTCTGGCGCGTTCCGTCAAACTAGCGTTCGTGCGGCGGGGAAGCGGGCGGCGCCTGCAAGGCGCATCGACGATTACCCAGCAATTGGCGCGCAACGTCTTTTTGACCAATAATTACAGTCTGGCGCGCAAGGCGCGTGAAGCCATATTGGCGATGGCGATGGAGTGGAAATTTTCCAAAGACGAAATCCTCGAACTCTATCTCAACAAAGTCTATTTCGGCGGCGGTAGCTATGGCATCGACGCGGCATCACGGCGCTTTTTTGGCCATGGAGCCGACCAATTGTCGCTGTCCGAAGCGGCAGTCATCGCAGGGTTGGTCAAGGCCCCATCGCGCTATTCGCCAACCGCCGACGCCGACGCCGCATTGGGCCGCGCCAATGTCGTGCTTGACGTCATGGTCGACGCTGGCACGATTACACCGCAGGAGCGCCGCCGCGCCCGCCCCGCCGAAATCGGCATGGCTATCGAGGAAAATCAGAACAGCGCGCGCTATTTCACCGACTGGGCGCTGCCGCAGCTCGACAGTTTGATCGACGAACCCAATGAACCGCTCGACGTGTGGACGACGCTCGACCTTGGCCTGCAACGCAGCGCCACCGCCTCGATTCAGGCCAATACACCGGGCGGCGCACAGGGTGCCTTGCTCTCGCTCGACCGCGATGGCGCAGTCCGGGCAATGGTTGGCGGGCGCGACTATGTGACGTCTAATTATAACCGCGCCACCACCGCCGAACGGCAACCGGGGTCGTCGTGGAAATTATTCGTCTATATGGCCGCGCTCGAATCGGGTTATCGTATTGATGACCGCGTGGTTGATGAACCCATCACCATCGACGGTTGGAGCCCACGCAACAGCAATGGCCGATTTAGCGGTGAAATGGACCTGCGCACCGCCTTTGCTTATTCGGTCAACACCGTTGCCGCGCGGTTGGGCGATGGCATAGGCTTTTCCACCGTCGCCAATATGGCGCGGCGCTTTGGCATCACATCGGACCTCAACACCCACCCGTCGATGGTGCTGGGGACCGCCGATGTGCGGCTGATTGACATGACCGCCGCCTTTGCTGCGGTGTCGGCACAGGGGCATGCGGTCCACCCCTATGGCATCATCAAAGTAACCACAGCGGATGGGCGTTTGCTGTTTGAACGGCGACCCGAACCCGACACGGTGCTGGTTGATGCCTGGGTCGCGGCGGGCATGACCGACCTGTTGCAGACAGCGGTCAACACCGGAACCGGACGCGCGGCACAAATCGGGCGGCCCGTGGCGGGCAAGACCGGCACGACGAGCAGCAACAAGGACGGCTGGTTCCTTGGCTTTTCGAGCGGTATCACTACGGGCGTGTGGATGGGCCGGGACGATGCCCGCGCCGTCGCGGGGCTACAAGGCGGAGCCGCACCAGCGCGCGCCTTTGCCGCCTATATGCGCGCCGCCGTTGCGGAGCGCCCGATTGAACAATTCCGCACCGAGGTCGAATTGCCGCAATGGCAGCTGGAGGGTGATGATGAGGCCTATTATGGCGAGCCTGTGACAGGCGGAGTTGATGAAAATGGCTTGCCCGTTGAGCCGGAACCAGGTGCCCCCGGAAAACCCGATGGCGATGTTGAGCAAGGTGACAGCCCCGGCAAACCCGGTGACGGGCAGCAATTAGACCAACAGTGGATCGACCAGGTCACCGGCCGACGCGATGGCAGCGGTGCAGTGGCACCGCCAGCGCCCCGGCGTAACTTTGATTAGAAGGTTTTGAAGCCGGGTGACTCCGCCAGCCTTGGCTAGAGTTCCGTGATTTCCAAACTCAATTTCCCGACCTTACCGCGACGGTTGCTATTCCCGCTCCGATGAGAAGCGTGCCGCCAGTCTTGTTGAAAATGCCGATCGCACGCGGATTGCTGACGACGCTCCGGGCCCGTGATGCAATGAGGGCATAACCCAGTGCATTTGTGAACGCGAGGAGGAGGAATGTTGTCCCGAAAACGACCATCTGACCTGGCAAGCCTGTATTGTGGTCTAGGAACTGCGGCAGGAAAGCCACGAAGAAGATAATGCCCTTCGGGTTGAGGGCCGTCACGAGCCAGGCATGCCCCACCATCTTTACGGCGGACGCCCTGTCCGCGCGCGGTTTGGCCTCGAACGTGCCGCCTGCTCGATAAAGTTGCACGCCCAGATAGATGAGATAGGCGGCGCCAACCCACTTCAGAGCCGTGAAGAGCGTTGCCGACGCCATGAGAAGCGCGCCGACGCCAAGCATGGACAATGACATTGCCGTGAAATCGCCCAACGCTACGCCGACCGCAACCGGTAAAGCAGTGCGCCACCCTTGCCCAAGCGCATAGGATATAACCAACAAGATGGTGGGGCCGGGGATCAGGAGAAGTACTGCGGAAGCGGCGGCAAAGGCGATCCATATTTCAAAAGTCATGAGAACCCTCCTGCTAAAAAACAGGATAAACCCACATCGATAAGCCCTTGTAAAGGGGCCAGCCGTCCTGAGTGTGTGATCTAAGCCTTAAAACCGCCAGCGGTGGAGGTTGCGGCCATGCGCTTTGAGCCAGGTGCGCGATCTATCATGATCGCCACCGGCCAGAGCATCAACCAGCGCATGAAATTTGGGGCCGTGATTCATATGCGCCAGATGCGCCACTTCATGTGCCACCAGCGCGCTGCGCACAAAGTCGGGGGCCATCATCAGCCGCCAGCTATAGCGGATTTTCCCTGCTGCATTACAGCTGCCCCAGCGGGCGCGCGGGTCGCCAACGCCGACGGCGGCGCAGACAAGGCCCGCCGCCTGCGTTACCTGCGCGGTGCGATCCGTAAAATCGGCCAGCGCGCACGCGCGAAGCCAGCGCCCAACGCGCGCGCCAACGCTCTGCGGCGGCCCACCAAGGTGCAGCTGGTCGGTATCGAGCGTCACGGTGCGCGACCGTCCTTCGGCCCAATTGACCAGCAACGACGCATCGCCCCATGGCAGCAATGTTCCGGGCCCAACCAATATGGGGAACGCCTGTTTGGTCAGTTGCGCAGCGATCCACAGCTGTTGTTGCTGTGCCCATTGCTGCGCCGCTTTGCGCGAAGCGCGCGGTGGCAGGGTCAAAAACAACGTGCCGCGCAGCGCATCATACCGCAGGCGAAGCGTGCGGGCACGTGGGTGCGGGCGCAGGTGGACGCCGATTTGCTGGTCATCAACACGGATAAAAAAATCAAATGCTGCGTTCGACAAGGTGATTCTCTAGCGGACCGGCAACAACCTCGCTGATTGTCCATCCGCGCACCGATTGTCCGGCGCTATGCACCGTTTCGCGGCTTCCGCTGATCAGATAATGCCATGCGGGCAGCGGTTCATCCACGCTGCGCAGCCGATAGGCGCATGTCATCGGCAGCCAGCCCAACCCCACAACGGCACCGGCGGTCAGGCGAATACAGTCGGGGACATATTTGCGGCGGTTGCGATAGTCGCTGCACCGCCCAGTTTCGCGGTCGAGCAGGCGGCAGGTGACGTTGGTCGGGTAAACACGAACATCACCGCTCTCCTCATCCTCAACCTCCAGCTTGTTCAGGCAGCATTTGCCGCAACCGTCGCACAGTGCTTCCCACTCGTCCTTGTTAAGCGATGTCAGCGGACGTTCCCAGAATGGCTTTGCCAGAATTGGCTCTGGCCTAGGGGGGCTCACCTGACCCAGCGCGCGAGTTCCGCTTCCACCAGATCAGGCGAGCCTTCATTGACGTCCAGCGTATCAATCTTGTCGGTCGGAATCAGCGCAATCGGCTCCCCCGTCGGCCCCATCAGATAGGCAAGCTGCGTATGCGCCACGATGTAGCTGCTTGGGCTTACCCCGCTCTGGCGGCGATAGGTAACGAGGTAGCGCGCCGCAACATCGGCAATCTCGGCCTCGCTCCCCGTCAGGCCGATGAGCCTAGGGTGAAACCCCCGCACATAATTGGCCATGACCGCCGGTGTATCGCGGGCAGGATCGACGGTGATGAAAATCGGCTGGATGCGTGCTCCGCGCACCGGGTCCTGCCTCTCAAAACGCTGTAGCCCGCGCATCAGCCAGCCCAAATCAACCGGGCACACATCGGGGCAAAAGCTATAGCCGAAATAGACGAGCGTATAGCGCCCTGCGAAATCTTGGCTCGTAGTCCGCTGTCCGGCCTGATTGGTCAGTGCGAATGGCCCGCCGATCCGCGCGCCAGCCAGCGGGGGGGATTCTGCGGGCGGCGCGTTGCATGCGGCAAGCAAGATGGCACTTGCGCTGGCTACACACGCGGCGATAGTTTGGGATATGTTCATGATGTGCTAAGTCATGCGATGACAAAGCGTCAAAATCAACCGATACCAATGCATGTAGCAGGATGGCAGTAATGATTTTTTTGGGTTCCCGCCAGTTTAGACAAGCCCTTTTTCAGCTTGGTATGGCCATCGCGCTCATCAGCGCGGGCCCGGCGGCGGCACAATTCGGCTCGCCCGGCTATCGTTTTTTAGAGGCGGTGCGCGACCGCGACGGGACAAAGGCCACCGAATTGCTCGATCAATCGGCCATCATTATCAACACGCGCGAAGGGCAAACGGGGCAAACCGCGCTGCTGATCGTCACCGCCCGCCGCGATCTGGTGTGGATCCGGTTCATGCTCAGTCGCGGTGCCGATGCCAATGCCGCCAACCGCGAAGGGTTGACGCCGCTGATGCAGGCCGCGCTGCTGAGCTTTGCCGAGGGCGCACAAACCCTCATCAACGGCGGCGCACGTGTTAATGCCAGCGGGTCCAATGGTGAAACACCGCTGCATATCGCAGTCCAACGCCGCGATCTGTCAATGGTGCGGCTGTTGATAGCCGCTGGTGCCGACCCCGATTTGCAGGATAATATTACCGGCCAATCACCGCGTGATTATGCCGCCCGCGACACACGTGCAACGGCTGTGCTCGCCGCGCTTGACGAACGGCCAGCGACTTTGGTCAACACGCCGCGTGCCGCCGGCCCGAATTAGGATCGCCGACTCAAGGCCGACCGCAAAACGCCGTCAGCGGTAAAAGACGTGATTGCCCAGACGGGCAATACGCGGGCGGTTCCAACCGGGTGAAACGCGCGCCGCATGGAAAAACATGGCGCCGGGAACAGGGCTGGCCATATCGCCTGCCATCGCAACCTTTGCCACCCCAACCGACGTGCGCCATTGCGCCGAATTGGCCGGAGTCGGCAAAACGCCGCCGCGCACGAACGAAAATTGGTGCGGCTGGGTCAGCACACCGCAGACCGAATTGGCAAAACGGCCCGATTGTGCACGATTCAGAATGACATGCGCGACCGCCAGTTGCCCCTCAAGCGGTTCGGCGCGCGATTCATAAAAGACACCAATGGCCAAGCAGCGCTGTTCGGCGCTGTCGGCGCTATCGGCCGCCATATCACGCACCATGGACAAAAGGCTGGCCGGACGCACGGCATCAGATGCCGCGCCTTCTGTCGCAGATTCCACAGGCTCGGGAAGGGATTGTACCACAGCGGAAGATTCGAAAATCACGTCACCGGGAATAGTGGTTTGTGCAGTTTGCGCCAAGCCGGGAACGGTCATGGCAATCGCGACAAGCGCGGTAGCAGAAATGGCAGCCGCAGTGGCGGCCTGAAAAATACGACTCATTTTTTCTTCAAATTAAGCGGAATGGCGACATATGGCAGATGGATCAAAAACTCGATCATCGACCTGGGCCCTTCCGTCTGCGTGTTTTCCCGGGCTCATACTATGAACCGCGTTTTCATGGGCCATCGGGGCCCTTGAAAACCAAGGCAACCTTCGCGTTAACTAAGCCGACGTTCTTTGTTGCAGTGCAGCGCGAAAAGCAAGCTCAACCCAATGTTTCAGCGGCGAAGCGTGCTGCGTCTGCGACGTCTAGCTCGATAACCCACAAATCAGGGTCGCTACGGCGCCTTCTTTCCAGCCACGCGGAATAGGCGGCGGCCGTCATATCGGCATCACCGCCTGCGGGGCGCCAATGCTCGCGCCCGTCAAGATCGGTTGCGCGTTCAACAAGTATTTGGCGCTGGCCACGGTCGGCGCATTCAATCAATATCGCGCCTGCATGGGCATCGCCGCGATGGATAATAGTCGCAAAACCGCCTTCTGCCTGCACCCGTCGGCACAACGCAGCAACCAGCATATGGCTTGCCAAGCGGGGGGGGCTATCCGCCGGCAACCACATAACCCGGCAGGCTGGACAGCGCGTAGCCAGAACGCATGAAGGTTCCTGTGCCGCGCGCCACTTCCTCGCCGCTGGCATCAACCAGCCGTGCGTCGGCAACCAGTACGCGGCGCTTACCGCTGATCCAGCGGCCATGGGCCGTCACCTTGCCCGATTTGAGCGGCCTTGTGAAAAACATGTTGAATGCGGTCGTCAGCAAGAAACGATCTGTGACCAGGCTGTTTGCCGCATAAAATGCAGCATCATCGAGCATCTTGAAATAGCTGGTGCCGTGCAGCGCACCCGCAGCATGAAACAATGCGGGCTGCACTTCAAAACTTATTCGGGATTCGCCGCTGGCAATAATGGTCAATTGCGACGGAAATAGCCGGTTGACTGGGGCCAGCGCATAAAGCGATTCAAGAGCACGAAAATGCGCCTCTGCCCCTGTGTCGGGGACGTGCATATCTGGGCTATGGGGTTCGCCCATCATCATTCCTCACGCCGCGTCACGTGCCTCTTCGCCCGTCAAAATGGCATAGACTGCTTCGGCCGTATTGGCACCGCGCAACCGCGCAACCGAGGCATCATCACGGAAAAAACGCGAAACCTGGGCCAAGGCTTTCAAATGGTCAGCCCCCGCATCGACGGGGGACAACAGCACAAACACCAGATCGACAGGGAGCGAGTCAATCGCATCGAAATCAATCGGGCGCGCCAGCTGAATGAACATCCCGCGCACCCCGCCAAGCCCGGCAATCCGCGCATGCGGGATCGCCATACCGCGTCCAAATGCTGTAGAACCAAGCCGTTCGCGTTCCAGCAACGCCTCCGCCACTTCGCTTGCGTCCAGCCCAAGTGCCGCAGAGGCCATAGCGCCAGCCAAAGGGAAGAAGTTGCGTTTACTATCCACAACGACTTGGGCGCGAACCGTCGCAGGATAAATGAGGTTGTCTAACCTGTTCATTATAGTGTCGTCTTTACCAATTGGGGAGAGGGTATTGCTGTTTATCAGCGCCCATTACGCGATGAATTGCACCATCGAAAGCGCGCCCATAGACCCGCTCAAGGCAAAATACCAGCATGGAATATCCCCAGCATCAGGTGCGATTCGGCTCGACCCACCCAATCGTGCCGTCACCGCGACGATAGACCATATTGTGCACGGCGGTGGCGGCATTGACGAACAATAGCGCCGCCGTATTGCGCAGATCGAGCATCATCACGGCATCAGAAACACTGGCTGTCGGCACATCGACCTTGGTTTCTGCGATGATGGCGGGTGCATCGCCGGCTTCGTCATCGCCGTCGCCTGCGTCAAAAACGGTGTAGCCCGCATCAAAGTCCAATTCGGAAAGGCTGCTCGCGTCGCCGACGCCATTGCCATTTTTGTCCTTGAGGCGGCGCATATAACGGCGCAATTGCTTTTCGACGCGGTCGGCGGCCTGCTCAAAAACAACATGCGCGTCCTGTGCCTGCCCATGCGCTTTCAGCAGCACCCCTTGCATGACATGCGCGACAATATCGCAGGTCACGCTATCGTGCGGTCCACGACCAAAGGTGGCGTGAGTCGAAATGGCGCGGGAGAAATATTTATCGGCCATCGCGTTCATCCGGTCGGAAACATGCATCTGCAACGCTTCGCCAGTTTCAATCTGATGACCAGAAACACGGATTTCCATGATATTTCTCCTTGAATGAAGCAAGTAATTACTGTCGAAATGGTGTGGCACGCTTTCCTTTCAATCTCCTTTTCATCAAACTCTACGCCAAAGAACATTGCCTATCTGGTCGATGAATAGGGCGTGGCGTGCGGCCTCTGCCGCCGTTGGCGCATGCGCGCGCGGGGCCAAAAAAGGGCGCTCCGCGACGCGCGGTTCGTGCGTAAATGCTGGCGATATAATTGCCTCGGCGCTCAGCGTCATACCGATCTGCCGTCCGCCGGTCATTTCCACATAGAGCTGGGCAAGCAATTCGGCATCGAGCAGAGCCCCGTGTTTGATGCGGTGGCTGCGGTCGATTCCATAACGGCTGCACAGCGCATCCAGGCTGTGTTTAGCGCCGGGATGCAATCGCCGCGCCATCGCCACCGTATCGACCATCCTCTCCCTATCAAGCAATGGGCGGCCCGCGCGTTTCAGCTCGGCATCGACAAAGCCGAAATCGAAACTGGCGTTGTGCGCAATCAGTTGCGCATTATCGCCAAGAAAAGCCAACAGATCATCGACGCAATCGGAAAACAACGGCTTGTCAGCAAGAAAGGCGTCGGACAGCCCGTGAATCGCCTGTGCCTCTGGCGGCATCGGGCGCTGCGGGTTGTAATAAGCATGAAAGGTGCGGCCCGTCTCGACCCGGCCAAGCAGTTCGATGCAGCCTATTTCCACCAATCGGTCGCCGCCACCTGCGCTAAGGCCTGTTGTTTCGGTGTCGAATATAATCTCGCGCATCTTGCCGCAGACTATGCGCCGCGCGCGGCCCTTACGCAAGCGATCACAGCAGCAATTTGTTCACGCGTTTCATCAAAACGCCCGCCCGTGTCGATAATATAGTCTGCAGCAGCACGTTTTTGCGCATCGGGGGTTTGGCGCGCCAATATCTCGGCAAATTTTTCTGGCGTCATACCGGGCCGGGCAAGCACGCGGCGGCGCTGTTGCGCGGCAGGCGCTGAAACGACAATGATTTTATCAACCGCCGTTGCACCCCCTTTTTCAAACAATAGGGGTATGTCGAGCACTACCAACGACTCAGCGCGATTGGCGACCATAAACTCGGCCTGCGCCTCTGCCACGGCCGGATGGACGATACGCTCAAGCCGGCGCAATGCATCGTCATCACCAAACACAATCGCGCCTAACTTGGCCCTGTCCACGCCCGATGATCCGGTCGTACCGGGAAACGCTTTCTCAATCGCCGAAACCAGCGCGCCGCCCGGTCCCTGCATCGCGTGCACCTCGGCATCGGCATCGAACACCGGCACCCCCAAGTCACGCAACATCGCGGCCAGAGTCGATTTACCCATGCCGATGGAACCGGTCAGGCCGATGAGCAGAGGGCGGGATTGCGTGGTCGTCGTCATCCGCCGATCAACATTGCGCGTAATTCACCGTCGCGTTCCCGAGGGGGGGCAACCCCGAAGAACAATTCAAACGCCATGGCCGCTTGCCCGACCAGCATTTCCAGCCCGTCGATGGTCGCGAGGCCCCTCTCCTCCGCCTGCGCCAAAAGATCGGTCACCAGCGGCGCATAGACGCAGTCATAGACGATCGCATCGACAGGGAGCGGCGTTAAATCACAGTCCAGCGCATCCTGCCCCGCCATGCCCAGCGCGCTGGCGTTGACGAGCAATGCAGCAGCGGGGAGTTTTGACCCAAGCGGCAACGCCCGCCCCTTCAGCCCAAAATGCGCCAATACTGCGCTGGCTTTTAGCACGTTGCGGCCCAGAATGGTCACGGGACCAACATTCGCCCGTGCCAGCGCAAACAGGACAGCGCGCGCCGCGCCGCCTGTGCCAATCACCGCCACCGGCTGTCCGGCCAAATCCACATCCGCCAGCGGCGCATAAAATCCGGCAGCATCGGTGTTGGTCGCCGCTATGCTGGCGTCAGGCTGGCGAAAAATCGTGTTGGCCGCGCCCATCGACCCGCGCACCCCGCCGGGGTCGTCAACATGGTCGAGAATATTCAGCTTGTGCGGTATCGTAACATTGCATCCGCGCCAATCGGGGTCACGCTTTCGCTGTGCGATATAGTCGCCCAGTTGATCGGGCCGAACATGACAGGCACGATAGGCGGCATCAATCCCCAGCACATCGAGCCAAAAGCCGTGTATCAGCGGCGATTTGCTGTGCGCAATCGGATCGCCGATCACTTCGGCATAGGCTTTACCCGGGCTGGGCGTATCGGGAAAGGAGGTCATGTGCCCATCACCCCGCGCGCCCGCAAATAGCCGAGCAACGGCAGTAAGGGCATCCCCAGCACGGTAAAATGGTCGCCTTTGATGGCTGTGAATAATTGCACGCCCGGTCCTTCGATGCGGAAACAGCCGACGCACCCCGCTATGGCGGGCCACTCGCCATCCAGATAGGCAGTAATGAAGGCGGTGGACAGCGGGCGCACCTGTAATTTTGCCTGCTCGACATGACGCCACATGATGCGACCGCGCATCGCCACCACCACTGCGCTGGTCAGCACCATCTCACTACCGGAAAATTGCGCCAGATGGTCGGCGGCGGCGGCACGGTTTTCGGGCTTGTCGAACAGCTCTCCCCTTACCGACACCAGCGAATCGCTGCCAATCACATATGCCGATGGATACGACTGCGACACTTTGAGCGCTTTAAGTTCCGCCAGCGCATCGGCGATATTGCGCGGCCCCTGCCCTTCGGCAAGCAAGGCCGCCTTGAGCGCGGCTTCATCAACATGGGCGGGTATCGCCTGATAGGCAACGCCCGCAGCGTCGAGCATCGCGCGGCGACTGGCGCTTTGCGACGCAAGAATCACCAAGTCCGTCACCCCTGCCCCGCTTCGCGCGCCGCGCGCCGATCCTCAACCAGTTTGATGATCGCTGCTGCGCTTTCCTCGATCGAACGGCGCGTCACATCGATCACCGGCCAGTCATTGTCGGCAAACATCCGCCGTGCATAGCCTAGCTCGGCCTTGACCGATTCCTCATCGGCATAAGTGGTGCTGCGGTCTTCGCCCATGACCGACAAACGGTTGCGGCGCACCGCGACCAATCGGTCAGCGCTGGTCGTCAACCCGATAACCAGCGGATTGACCAGAGAATAGAGGCTAAGCGGCGGCGGTGACACCGGAACAATCGGGATATTGGCGGTCTTATAGCCGCGATTGGCAAGATAGATGGACGTCGGGGTTTTCGAGCTGCGCGAAACGCCCGCAAGCACGATGTCGGCGTCCTCCCACCCCTCTGGCGAAACCCCGTCATCATGCGCCATCGTATAATGTATAGCCTCGACCCGCGCGAAATAGGCGTCATCGAGCATATGTTGCCGCCCGGGCCGCGCCTGTGCCTGTTGGCCCAGCATGTGCGACAGCGCATCGGTGACCGTATCGAGCGCGGCGACCGCAGGCAGGCCGAGCGCGGCGCAGCGCCGTTCAAGCTCCGCGCGCAATTCGCCATTGACCAATGTGAACAGGACCAGCCCCGGATTATCGGTCGCCTCGATCAAAATACGTTGTAAATGGGCCCGGGATCGCACCATCGGCCAAAAGTGACGAGTCACCGCGACATCGTCAAATTGCGCCAGCGCTGCTTTGGCGATATTTTCAAGCGTCTCGCCCGTCGAGTCCGATACAAGGTGTAAATGGAGTTTCATCGCGTGGAAACATGTGGGCAGATTGTGGATAAGGCAAGGGATGGAATATAGGATAGAATATTATCCCTCATGCTGTCGATTCCGCCCACAGAAACATCCCCGATGGTGAAAGGTTATACACAGGCTGTGGAAAGTGGGGATGGTTTTTGCGACTCATCGCCGCCATGCGAGTCGCAAAAGGGCTGCTGTTGGCAAGTCGGGGAGAGCCGACTATGTCCCCGAAATCCAGCTGCCAACAACTATCATCAATAAAGAAAGACTCTATATAATATGATGAATTGTCCGCCCGCTCCGAACGATCATGCACTCATGGCGGTATTACGCGGCACGCGGGTCAATCCGCCGCCACTATGGTTGATGCGTCAAGCTGGGCGCTATTTGCCTGAATATCGCGCATTACGTGCCGAAAAAGGCGGGTTTCTAGAGCTTGTTCACGATAGTGAAGCAGCGGCAGAAGTGACGTTGCAGCCGCTGCGTCGGTTTGACGTTGATGCGGCAATCCTGTTTTCGGATATATTGGTCGTCCCACATGCGATGGGACAGGATCTATGGTTTGAAACGGGCGAAGGGCCGCGCCTCGCCCCGCGCCTCGCCGAAGCAGCGCTGGAAACACTTCAACCAAAGCCGCAGCGGCTCGATCCCGTTTATCAGACTTTACGGTTGCTCAAAGGGCAGATGCCAAATGGGCGGGCGTTGCTTGGCTTTGCCGGCTCACCATGGACTGTCGCAACCTATATGGTCGATGGTCAAGGGTCGAAGGATCATGGCGCGGCGCGGCGAATGGCTTATACCGAGCGAGACAGGTTTGCCGCGTTGATCGACGCGATTGTTGATATGACCACGACCTATTTGATCGGCCAGATAGAGGCGGGCGCCGATGCGGTGCAATTATTTGACAGCTGGGCGGGCAGCCTGGCGCCCGACGAGTTTATGCGTTGGGTGGTAACCCCCAACCGTGCGATTGTGGACAGGGTGCGCAGCGCCTGCCCGAATGCGCCGATTATCGGATTCCCCAAAGGAGCCGGTGCAAAACTGGTCGATTATGTCACAGGCACCGGGGTTGATGCCATCGGCATAGACGAGACGATCGACCCCGTCTGGGCCGATGCCGTTTTACCCAAGGGATTACCGGTGCAGGGTAATCTCGACCCCTTATTGCTGATTGCTGGCGGCGATGCGCTTGATGCGCGGATAGATTTTATCCGTGCAGCTTTTGCAGGTCGGCCGCATATTTTCAACCTCGGCCATGGTATCTTACCCGACACGCCGATTGCGCATGTCGAACAAATGGTGCGGCGGGCGCGGATGGTGACCCATGCTTGACGCTTGGGTCGGCTGGTTGGGCGCGGCCTATCTATGGGTGGTCGCGCTTCACGTCATCTTCGTCATTTTCCTGATGGCGGGGTTGATGATGATGCCGCGTTATTTTGTCTATCATCAGGAGAGTGCGCCTGGATCGGACGAGGAAGCGCGCTGGGCGGGGCGGGAGAATAGCTTGCGCAAAATCATCCTGAACCCCAGCCTGATTATTGTATGGATATTGGGGTTGATGTTGGCGGCGCATGGCGGGTTTTGGAGCCAAGGCTGGTTCCTTGTGAAACTGGCGCTGGTGCTCGGCCTATCGGCCTATCATGGCTGGCTGGTCGGCTATGCCAAGGCGCTGGCACGCGGGAGGCGGCGGCTTTCGGGCAGGCAGCTGCGCCTGCTCAACGAACTACCCTCACTGCTCACGATCATCATCGTGATTTTGGTTTTTGTTAAACCCTAGTCCGCGTTGATTGACAGCGCGCTGGCGCAATTCTAAACGCGTGCCGATGGCAGGGGTTTCCCCCGCCATATCCTCAAGACACGCGCGATGAAACGATTCCCCATCGTCCCGGCTTCGCAACGCTTGCAGCCGACCGCGCCATTTCCACCGGAATATTGAAATGCATTTGAAAGAATTAAAGAAAAAAGCCCCAGCAGAATAGGTCGAAATGGCCGAAGAGCTGGGCATCGAGGGAGCATCGACACTGCGCAAACAGGATTTGATGTTCTCTATCCTCAAAGCGAA
>ERZ1292633.611-Hain-H41-02um-R1-611-length-40827-cov-7_pt1 | contig 40827 bp, 36 predicted proteins | sample MGYA00564406_ERZ1292633 | MGnify/ENA primary metagenome ERZ1292633 (study PRJEB36523, sample SAMEA6512639) | groundwater metagenome | collected 2019-01-08 | study: AquaDiva: Metagenomics assemblies of 32 groundwater samples | reverse complement strand
GCAAAATGGGAGAGGTAGGCAATCCAATACAGCCTTATGTTTTCGTGTATCATCTTGTGAAATGGCAGCGTGGATTTCTTCGTGTTTCAGCATGTGGATATGATGACTAATATTCGTGAACTCCATCACTTTCATGTCGAAACGATTACGTCCCCACAACTCCCAAAATTGCATATCGTGTTCAATTGCCAGATGAAACGGTTTGTGATCAAGCTGATTAATATACTGAATTAAATTGTTATACTGTGCTTGTGGTAGCATTTTCAACATTGATTCAACAGTTCCGGCTGCGGGTGTGTTGAATCGTTTTTGGTAAGCAGGAGAGGCAAGAACGCGCTTATCATTTGTCCACATGAGCCAAAATTTATCAGCATACAGAGGTTTATAAAGTAGGTATAATTGCTTCCAGCGTCTTTGAAAATAACAAAACCATCCAGCAAGAAAACCAAGTGCAACAATGATGATGTAGAACAATGAAACGTTTCAAGATGAGACTATAGTTCCATGTTAGACATAATTTAATTAAAAATTAATGCTAATTATATGTTTTTGAGAAATAAACCGCGCTTGTATAGCGTGTTAACCTTTTCACCTGTCATTTCAGAAACAAGCTTTGCTGCAGTTTTAGGGGGTAAGGTTTTCATGTGTTCTTGAAGTAATGCATCAATGGCTTCTTGATCGTAGATACTATGTAATAAGGGGCTTAAGCAAAAGGTGACTTCACCTTTAATTGATTTGACGATCAGAGATTGTTTAACTTCTTCCAATGAACCGCGACGTGTTTCTTCAAACTTTTTTGTCATTTCCCGGCTAATCGAAATCGCACGAGGAATATGGTGATGAATCAAATAATCCAAAACATTCAGCATGCGTTTAGCTGATTCAAAAAAGACCAGAGTCCCATTAATATGCTGTAGCTCATGAAGAAATTTTTTATCAAAAAATCCACCAAAAAAGAAAGGGTAGGGGGGAAATCCCGAATAAATAAGGGCTGTCAAGACAGCTGAAGGTCCGGGCTCTACCGTAATTGGAATATTTTGTTCTAAACAAAGCTGTACTAGTTTGTAGCCTGGGTCAGAAATTAAAGGAGTGCCAGCATCAGAAATGAGAGCCACAGTTTGTCCAGTTTGTAATAGTCGAAGAATTTTAGGACGAACGACGGGCGCATTGTGATCATTATAGAAAATCAATGGTTTTTGAATTTGTAAGTGATTCAATAGCACGCCAGAAACACGCGTATCTTCACACACAATCGTATCCACTGTCTTCAGCGTTTCTATGCTGCGTACCGTAATGTCCTTCAAATTACCAATGGGGGTTGAGACAACGTGTAGCATATGAAATTTGTATGTGTGTTCAGCACATGGTAGCATGGCGCTGTAGAAAAAAGCCTTGGTGTTTTTTGTATTTACTTTATTGTCCTTGTCCAGATACAGAATGTGCCAAAGCTTTAGCGTATGGTCTTGTTGAATCCAAATTAGCGTTTTACAATTTGAAAAGTTGATTTCTTTCTAAATGTCGCGAAAGATCCTGTTTTTGTTAACCATATCTTTACCCGATGCTCTTATTTGTCTTGGGGGAGTAGATACTGAAATTTGTCCGATCGAATCGAATAAATATACTCCTCCCTTGTGCTCCGTTCCAATTTTTTAGGGAAAGGGAGCGAAAAAGGAGGAGATTTTCAAGAACTTTTCAAGGATCTCAATCATTGAACTTCATTTGCCCCCCACCTTACCTGAAAGATATTTTATACAACTCTGTTGATTTGCACCCATCAGACAAAGCGAGGTATATTTATTCAGTGAATCTGATACCGAAAGATCTGACTCACTGGAACAGCTTCGACTTTCGTCAGCAACCGTTTCCCTAGGACCTGTCAGCTCTCCCAACGCCATGAGCAACAAGTCATAGCGAAACGGCACCGACGAAAGTCGAAGTATTCTACGTACCAACCAGTATCGCTACTGTTTGGGTTATAACGTATAGATATAGAAATTCCAGATTAATATCTGATTAAAAAATGAAATAATTTATCGCATAGAACGGTATTTTTGTTTAAGGAGATTTATTTGATCAAAAATCTTATTCCCTTTTGTCAGAAATTATTTCATAAACTGCATCTCCATAATCGCATATTATTCAACGCATTTTTATTTTTTACTGTTTGTGTTGGTACCAGCACCTATTATATGGTGGTATCTGCCAACGATCGTTTACGTCAGAAATGGCTAACGTGGATCATCAATGCTGATATTTTGTGTATTGTTGTTTTCATCGTTTTGATTACGTTTCGAGCTCTTGAATTATGGGGAAAAAGAAAAAAAGTTAACAAACAAGTCTATCGTAAACATATTTTAATTGTCACTGCCGTACTAACAATTCCCAGTCTTTTGGTTTTTCTGTTTAATATTACTTTTGTGCAACAGGGCATTCAAGCATGGTTTGGTGATCCTGTAAAAATCTCTTTGCAAATTTCGCAGAGCGTGGCACAAACCTATATTGATGAAAGCCTCCATACGCTTGCTAAAGCATCAGACACAATTGTGATAAGGACCCGTGAATTATTCCATCATCCTGCACTTCGCGGAAGAACAAATGAATTTTTCCAAAAAAAAGCAAACAGCGTACTATCCCAGCTACTACAAGAAGCAATGCAATTCGAAGCCAATATGTTTTCCTTTTCAGAGGTAACAATCATTAACCAGCGTATGGAGAAAATTGCTTGGGTAGGACAAGAGTTTCGTGATACTGCAATTGCTTCTATTTCAGCCATTGATGCCTATGAAGTATTTGCAGGAAAAACTCAAAAATCGTTACGTATCAAAGATAGCTTGTATGTGATTTCTCCAATTGGTACTTTTGATAACATGTTTTTGATGTTGGTTGTGTGTAAACATCTTGATCCCAAAATTGTCAAAAATATTGACCATGCTTTAAATGCTGTGAAAAATTTCACAGGTCTTGACATGCAAAAGGAACATAGTAAAATCACACTGAATTGGCTCATGGCTTTATTAACGTTTTTAGTTATTCTGGTCTCAATTTCATTCGGCTTTATGTTGGTTGAATGGTTGATGAAACCTATCTCTGATCTGATTTCTACAGCGGTAAAAATTAAACAGGGCGACTGGAATGTTCGAGCTCAGTTACCAACAGGACGCAATGAATTAAGCGCACTGCCCAAGACATTCAATATGATGCTTGATCATATTTACCAGCAACACGAATTTATTCGACACGAAAAAGATTTGACCGATATGATCATTGAGCATATTTCCCAGGGTGTTGTGTCTGTTGATCAAGATGGCAAAATTGCCCACACCAACAATCGGGCTCGTACTATTCTCAATATGGAAGCAACACCGGGAATACTTTTGCAAGATTTCTCAATGGAATTGTATACAATATTTCAACGTTACAGACAAAGTGGCACCCAAAGTATTGATGTTTACATCAATAACACACAGGGGTTTAGGCGACTTCAAGTCTATATTGGCATGCTCAAGAGCGCACCTGTACAGTACCTGATCGTTTTTGATGATGTCACCGATTTACTGGCAGCTCAAAAGCAGGAGTCGTGGCGTGATATTGCCAAGCGCATTGCCCATGAAATAAAAAATCCATTAACCCCAATCCAATTGTCTACCGAAAGCTTAAGACGCAAAATCATGAAAGATTTCCCAAAGCAGCAGCAAGACATGTTTTTGGACTACTTAGATGTGGTTTCACGTCAGGTACAAACAATTTCAACACTTGTGCGCGAACTGACTTCTTTTTCGCAAACAACCATAATGACGATGCGCGCCATTAATTTGGTTGATTTGTGTCGTCAAGTTGTTACTTTTTATCAAACATCGCATGATGATTTCCAATTCAATTTTTATACCGCTGATGGAGCTTATATTATTCAAGGTGAAGAAACTCAGATTCAGCAGGTATTAAACAATCTCATGACAAATGCTGTCCTAATATTGAATGAATCAAATCAAAATGATAAAGTAGTGAATGTTGAATTAACGGCCGATGATCATACAATCTGGCTAGAAATCCGTGATAACGGCCCTGGCTTTGATAAAGAAATTATGCACAAGCTGGCTGAACCCTATGTTACCAAACGCAAAGGTGGTACGGGTGTTGGTCTTGCAGTTGTTGCAAAAATATTGCATGATCATGGTGCCAGTTTACGTTTTGCGAATGCACAAGAAGGGGGGGCGATTGTCAAAATCGGCTTCAAACGTGGAGACTTTAAACCCGAATAGTGGTATGATCTTGATGAGATCAGACATCCTAATCATCGAAGATGAGGAGGATATTAGACGAACAATGGAATTAGTCCTCAAGGATGAAGGCTATCAGATTCGCTGTGCTGCTAATAGTATTGACGGCATTGCACAATTTCGTGCGCGTTGTCCCCATCTTGTGATTTTAGATATTTGGCTTGGCAATCACGAACGTGACGGTATTACGATATTAGAGCAGATCAAAAAGGAACATCCTTTTTTACCGGTCGTTATGATTTCTGGGCATGCTACCATTGAAAAAGCGGTTTCCAGTTTACACAAAGGTGCTTTCGACTTTTTAGAGAAACCATTTTCACTTGAAAAATTATTGTTGATTGTCGAACGGGCGCTTATGCAAAGCCGTTTGCAAAGCCAAATTCAGGATCAAGAGCTACACGATAATCAAATAGAAGTTGTTTTGTCAGGGGGGTCTTCAGCAGCACAAAATCTGCGTACAAATTTAGAGCATATTGCCAATCAAAATCATCCCTCTTTCATTTCTGGACCACTTGGGGCAGGGCATTTCGATGTGGCACGGGCTTTACATGGATTGTCTCCACGTCGTTTAAGTGCTTTTAAAAATGTCGTCTTATGTGGGGCAGATCAGCTGCATTTAGAAAGTTTGATTTTCGGTTTAGAAGTGAGGCAAGTTCAGCGCCGAAAAAATTTGGGCATCTTAGAACAATACCATTTAAGTACTGTTTTTTTTGATGAAATTACATTGCTGCCACGCAATATCCAAAGACGTTTAATGAAATATATTCAAACAGGACGGTTTGCATGTGTAGGTGGAGAAGAAGAAATTGAGTCAAATGTGCGTTTGGTTTTTTCTTCCCAGCGCGGCAATGCAGCTCTTGAAGCGTCTTTAATACCAGAGTTATATGTATTGTGTAAACAATATGAAATTATATTGCCTTCTTTGGAAGAACGCTTTCGAGATATTGGCCCTATGGTTCAGACAATCATTAGCCAATATTGTCGGATGCTTCATATTGTGCCGAAACGTATGGATCAAGAAGCGGTACGGTTTTTCGAGAATCATAAATGGCCTGCCAATTTGTTCCAGCTGAAATTGATTGTTCAATGGATGGTTTTGATGGCTCTTGAATGTGATGTAATTACATTGCAACATTTGCCTCAAGAATTTTACCAATTGGCGGAACAAACCCAGTATTTACACTTACCATTGCGTGAAGCACGTGAACATTTTGAAAAAGATTTTCTACTACATCACATGTCTAAGCATGATTCTAACGTTCAAAACGTTGCTCATGCGATTGGGATGGAGAGGACAGCATTGTATCGTAAGCTGAAAACGCTTGGTATTCTGGGATGACTTCCCTAAAACGGCAAGCTTGTTTGGGGTTAGAGTTTCAAACAGATTATCGTGAAGCCGTTTTTCATGTGGGGCCTTGCAATGTCGAGGCTTATAACTGGCTAATCAGATGGCCGTCTGAATTTAAAATACAATTCACATGTATATTCGGCGCGTCCGGTTCTGGCAAAACCCATTTATCACACATTTGGGCGCAGCGTTATACCTGCATTTGGATTACACCAGAAATGATGCTCTGTCCTGCTCAAGATATAGCCAGCATGGGTGATTATTTTATTTTGGATAATGCAGATCATGTGCGCAACGAAACATGGTTGTTCCATTTTTTTAATATCTTGCAAGGGGCAGAATATAAATTTTTGTTGCTGACTGCGGAGAAACCCCCCAGTCGTTGGTCGATCGTTTTACCAGATTTAAAATCACGCCTGAATTTATGTCAAACGCTTGGTCTATATTTGCCTGATGACGCCACCTGTTTGGCTGTATTTAACAAAATTATACGGAACAAGGGCGTTGTTCTTAAAACACGGTATGTTCATTACATACTGTCACGTATTGATCGTTCGTACGCTTCTATTTTCATGTGGGCACGAATCTGCGAAAATCTATTGAAATCAGACCAAGAGATTAGTTTTTCAGTTGTTAACCAGTTATTGGCATCTTCAGCTCATTAAAAATGCTTGTATTGCTTTGCAATTCCGCTCAAAATAATCGTAAGTACAGTTTTCGTATTGGAATTTTATGTCTTTGAATAATCAAGACGATATGTCTATGGAAGAAATTTTGGCGTCTATTCGACAGTATGTGTCTACCACCAACGATCGGCCGCAAAACGATAACACCGCAAAGGTGATCAAACTGACGGAAGATTATTTGGTGGAAGCTGATGATGAAGTGCAAGCACCACGTATAGTGGAGACGGCCACCAAATCACGCCCTTCTTCTCCCTTCGCCAAATTGCAAGAAGCGAAAAAAGCGTCCGATAAAGACGCTGTTTTCATGCAATTTTTTCGGGATATTGTTTTTGAATGGTTGGACCAACACCCCGAATTTGTTGAAAAAGCAGTGCACAAAGCAATCAAAAAGGAACTAGACGACTAGCCGCAATATTCCTTTCTTTTCACCCTGTCAGCTTACACGCCGCAGCCGCAAGCCGGTGGTGGAGGTGGGCAGCATCCTTCTTGTGCTTTGCAAGCAACGTTGCATACGTTGCACTTGTTTAGGATGGACCATGGTGCAACAAACATCATCACGGCTAGTAACAATGTAGCAAGTGTTCCACCGTAGATGAAGATCATGCCCATTGTTGTTAGTTCTAGATCTAGTTTGCTGCTTGCTGGAACAGCAAAACCAGTGGATGTGTACGGGAATGTGCTAATTGGTGTTACACCTGAAATCACTGGTGTTGATGTCAAGTTCAAGAATGTGCCTTTGTCTCCGAATAGGAAAACAAATAGTAAAAAGGCAGCCGAAAGACCAGCGAAACCTAATAGGATCAATCCTAGCATTGTAAACATCATAATAAAAAACCTCCTTTTAATTGTTATTATATACACATCTTCCGTGTACATTATTATTATACCAAAATTATATTTAAAATTACAAACATTTTTTAATAAATATTATTACGTTACTTGATTTGTATTAAAAAACGATTCTTTTTGTGGAGCCAGATTTTTCTTTACATAATATTAATTATTAAACAAAAACTGTCAGTGCATCTGAAGATGTCAAGACTTGTATTGCAGATTTTCTCGCTTTACAAATAGACAAGAACTCTTTTTCCATGACAACTAATGCAAGTTTTACGCCAGTATACTCAAAACACATTGGGAAACTGCGACGCTTATGACTTTGTCACATTTAAGAAGACATTGTCAGAAATTAGAAATCCAGATGGCACAGTTGTTTTTCATCAAGAAAACATTGATGTGCCCGAACAATGGTCACAAATTGCATGCGATGTGCTAGCGCAAAAATATTTCAGGAAAAAAGGAGTGCCCTTAGAAACGGAAGCAGTTTTTGAAGAAGGTGTGCCGGAATGGTTGCAACGGCGCATACCGAAACAGGGTACAAAATTTGGTAGAGAAACTAGCGCAAAACAAGTGTTTGATCGTTTGGTTGGCTGTTGGACTTACTGGGGATTTAAAGAAGGTTACTTCGATTCTGAAGAAGACGCGCGTGCTTTTTATGACGAAGTACGGTTTATGTTGGCACGTCAAATGGCAGCACCAAATTCTCCCCAATGGTTTAATACAGGTTTGTTTTGGGCCTACGGGATTAATGGAGAACCGCAAGGACATTACTACGTTAATCCCAAAACTGAAGAAGTTTTGGCAGCGACATCATCGTATGAACGACCTCAACCCCACGCTTGTTTTATTCAAAGTATCGATGATGATTTGGTTAATGAAAATGGAATTATGGATTTATGGGTGCGTGAAGCACGTTTGTTTAAGTACGGTTCTGGTACGGGCACAAATTTTTCAAACTTACGTGGTAATAAAGAAATTTTGTCTGGTGGCGGCAAATCTTCAGGTTTACTTAGCTTTTTACGTATTGGCGATAGAGCTGCCGGTGCCATCAAATCCGGAGGAACAACACGCCGCGCTGCTAAAATGGTCATTGTGAATATTGATCATCCTGATATTGAAGAATTTATCAATTGGAAAGTCCAAGAAGAACAAAAAGTTGTAGCATTAGTTACAGGATCTAAGATCAGTAAACGATATTTACAAGAATTAATGGATGCTTGCCAGGCAGAAGATGCTGTAGCTGTAAAGGCAGCCGTCAAGCAAGCGCGTCGGCAATTAATTCCTGAAAATTATATTCAACGTACTATTCAAATGGCTGGATTAGGTTTTGATCAGGTTGATTTTGAAACATATGATCAAGACTGGGATTCTGAAGCTTATTTGACAGTTTCGGGGCAAAACTCTAACAATACCGTTAGAGTCACAGATGCCTATCTTAAGGCTGTTGAAAATGATGACGATTGGACATTAATAAATCGTACAGACGGATCAACGGCCAAAACCGTTAAGGCACGTGCGCTTTGGGATAAAATTGGTTTTGCGGCGTGGGCTTGTGCTGATCCCGGTATTCAATTTGATACCTGTATCAACGACTGGCACACCTGCCCTAATTCAGGACGTATTAATGCGAGCAATCCCTGCTCTGAATATATGTTTTTAGATGATACGGCTTGTAACTTGGCTTCGTTAAATCTGATGCAATTTTATAAAGATGGCAAAATTGATATTGCATCTTATGTGCATGCACTACGTTTGTGGACTATGATTCTTGAAATTTCAGTGACTATGGCACAGTTTCCATCAAAACGCATTGCGCAGTTGTCTTATAATTTCCGCACCCTTGGTCTTGGATATGCTAATCTAGGCGGACTTTTGATGGCACTGGGCATTCCATATGACAGCCCAAAAGGTAGAAATTTGGGCGGTGTTTTGGCGTCTATTTTAACCGGCGTTACGTATCACACCTCTGCCTTGATGGCCAAAGAATTAGGAGCTTTTAAAGAATTCAGTCACAACAAAGAGCACATGCTCCGTGTTATGCGCAACCATAGACGTGCATCGTATGGTGAAAAATTGGGATATGAAGGAGTCTCCACCCTGCCCGTCCCTATGGATCATGATGCTCTTGATATGAAAGATTTGACAGAAGTTGCTCAGCTTATTTGGGACGATGTCGTTGAACTGGGTGTTGAATACGGATTTCGTAATGCCCAAGCTACGGTAATTGCACCAACAGGCACCATTGGTTTAGTGATGGATTGTGATACCACAGGCGTTGAACCTGATTTTGCTCTTGTTAAATTCAAAAAGTTGGCTGGTGGTGGTTACTTCAAAATTATTAATCAAATGGTTCCTTTAGCGCTAAAAACATTGGGATATGCCGAAACGCAAGTTACAGCGATTATTGATTACGCAGTTGGTCTTGGCACACTGAAAGATGCGCCACATATCAATCATAAAACGCTGAAAGAAAAAGGTGTAACAGATGATATGTTGGTCAAAATAGAATCACAATTAAAGTCGGCATTCGATATTAAGTTTGTCATTAACGCCTTCACATTGGGGGATGAATTTTGCCAAAAGCTTGATGGTAAATTAGAAGATGAGGTTTTGACACGACTTGGATTCACTAAAGAAGAAATTGAAGCGGCAAATACCTATTGTTGTGGAACGATGACCCTTGAAGGGGCACCACATATTAAACCGGATCATTTGGCAGTGTTTGATTGCGCGAACGCTTGCGGGAAAATTGGCAAACGATTTTTATCATCTGAAAGTCATATTCGTATGATGGCCGCAGTTCAGCCTTATATTTCTGGAGCGATCTCCAAAACAATTAACATGCCAAACAATGCTGATATTCAAGAATGTTTGAACAGTTATGTATTGTCTTGGAAGCTTGGCTTAAAAGCTAACGCTTTATATCGTGATGGCTCTAAGTTATCACAAGCCTTAAATACGCAAATAGACGATGATATCGATGTTGAATCTATGGATCAACATGAAAAAATTACCATGATTGCAGAAACTATGGCGCAAACAGTGGCCAGTGCGATTCAAAGGAAACGCTTGCCTAACAGACGTACTGGTTATACACAAAAAGCAAAAATTAGCGGTCACAATATTTACTTGCGCACAGGTGAATACATCAACGGTCAATTAGGAGAAATCTTTATCGATATGCATAAAGAAGGTTCTGCATTTAAAGCGTTAATGCATAATTTTGCGATGGCGATTTCTATTGCACTTCAATACGGCGTACCTTTGGAAGAATTTGTAGATGTATTTGTATTTACCCGGTTTGAGCCTTGCGGTATGGTTTCAGGCAATGATCATGTTAAGATGGCTACGTCAATTCTAGACTATATTTTCAGAGAACTAGCCATTAGCTATCTAGGGCGTTATGACTTGGCGCACGTCAAAATTGATGAGCTTACCCCAGATTCAATCGCCCATGTGGACGAACAAGTGTTATCTATTAACTCTGTTCGCGCTGCGGCATCAGGCGGTGGATACCGGATTGCAAATGCATCAACCTCTACAGTAGCGTCGACAATATCAAAAAGTCTTGGTTTCGTTGGTGATAGTTGTGCAGATTGCGGCAATTTCACAATGGTTCGTAATGGTACATGCTTGAAATGTAATACTTGCGGCGCAACGAGCGGCTGTTCTTAAAATCTGTCTTCCCAACCCCGTGAACGGTTACTAGGGAACGACAGTTGTAAATTATTTAGTAATAATTTGTCTTAAAATTTATATTTTCGTTAACTTTTGTTGCTAGCATTAAAGTAGAAAGTGATCATCATAAAGGCCTCAAATGCGTTTGTTACTCATCGAAGACGATCATATGATGTCAAGCAGCCTCAAAAGTATGTTTGAAGCTGAAAAAATCATATGTGACGTAACGGCATTGGGTGAAGACGGTCTAGAAATCGGGAAGATGTACGATTATGACCTGATCATCCTGGATTTAAATCTACCTGATATCAATGGCTATGAAGTGACGCGTCGGCTACGCAGTGGGCAAATTCATACCCCTGTTCTTGTTATTTCGGGCATGGACGGCGTTGAAGATAAATTAAAAGCATTCGGTATTGGCATTGACGATTATGTGACAAAACCTTTTAGCAAACCAGAATTATTAGCCCGTGTTCAGGCAGTCATTAGACGATCTCGCGGTCATTCAGATGCCATCATCAAAACAGGGAAAATGGAAGTTAATCTAAAAAAGAAAATCGTGAGTATCGATGGAGATCCAATTTCTTTAACACCCAAAGAATATGCCATTTTAGAATTATTGTCTTTACGTAAAGGCACCACGTTAACCAAGGAAATGTTTTTAAATCACTTGTATGGGGGAATTGATGAACCAGAGCTCAAAATTATTGACGTGTTTATTTGCAAGCTCCGCCGTAAGTTATTGCAGATTTTGGGTGATGATGAACAATGCATCCAAACAGTTTGGGGGCGTGGTTACATCCTTGTGGACCCCCACTCGGCGGGGCAAGTTATGAATGATAACGCACCCCTGCCCTTAACACCAGCAGAGACTTTTGCACAAATCGCCCAGTCGTAATCTTACTGGACAGAGCACGGACAACCACCATCACCATTAGATTCGTTTGCCTCTTTCTTTTTCGGTATGAGAGGAGTTTGTGCCGTGGGTGGCACAATAGGAAGACTGCCACCAGCATTTATGGTCGCCATACTACAATCGCTATCTGCTGATCCGTTCCTCCGATGCCATTGCGTCGCTGTTGGGAGATCTCTACCAGCAGCAGCAGAGGATGTTGTCTTTTTATGCGTTGCTCCTGCTCCGCTTCTTGCTTCAGTCGGCGTCGAATGAGGAGGGGCAACAGGCTGCTTTCCCGGAGTTGGAATTGGTGCAGATGCGCCACTTACCGAAGCAGCTGTTGTTGTAGATTTTTTTGCAGGTGCTGCGGTAGCAGAGGTGGCAGCAGTAGGAGGCGGCACTTCGACAATACCTGTTGTTGTAGAGCTTGTGGCTTGAAGGCCAGCTTCTACTGTTAGAGTAAGCTCTGCTGCTGTTGTGGCAACAACAGGCTTGAATAGTTCCTCTCTGCGCTGATAAGCTTTCAACAATGTTGTAATAAACCGATTTCTTACTTGCGCATTGCTCGCATCGCACACAAGAACTTTGTAAATTTCAGTTGTTCCTGATTTAGCAACATGATAGACAAACTGCGCAGCTTTAATCATACACATTTCCAGAATGGTAAATTCACCAAAAGAAGCATCTCTTTCCGTATACGGAGAGAAGCTTTGTGTTTTCTCAGCCAGCGTCTGTGTGAAAGTTTTTGCCTGTGCCAAGCCATCTTGCGCACCTTTGGGTACAAAACTTATGGCATCAATGGAAGGCGCTTCTTGTGTTACCCTATAGGCGTCCCATTTCTCGACTTTTATGGGGCCAGCAACAGAACCTGCAAATAAGAAAAATGATAATAAAAACATATATTAGGCGCCTTGAATAGACAGTTGTTTCAGATTGTATATTAATCTATTTTTCGGATATAGACAAGAGAAGAAATATCATAAATTATGCACGATTGTTATAGATTTTCTACTTACGACGAATACCCCACCAAAGAATAGCCATCGCCATTGTTGCCGCCGCCGCACCAATAGTCAAATGCTGCTCTGAAGTGTCAAGCTGACGCCATGAACTGCAAAGGGCCAACCAAAAGTCTGTCCTGCGTGGCGTCTTTTCACTACTACTACTATCAGCAGTTGTATCAGCAGTTGTCGTCGGCGTTGCTGCTTGTAGCGGCGGCAAAGATGCAAGAACAGGAGGAGTTTCTTCTGGTGAAAGTATTGTATATCTACCTATCCTAAACATTGACCGCTCGATAGAAGGCTGTTGCGTTGTACGTATTGGTGTCATGGAAGCCGAGCCTGCAGCTGGACTTGCAAACGATTCAACTTCCCCTTTCCCTATTTCTGATATGTCATTCTCAGATTTCACAGGAGGTGTTTGTCCCCCGTTTTCAGGTTGAGGAGACACGTCCTGAACTGGGTAGAAAAGTTCTTGATGCCGCAGAAGGGTATCAAACAATAATCTGATGAACACATCTCTTTTTCTGATCTCTCCTGCCTTTACGTTGTTCACAACAAAAACTGCAAAATTTTCTATGTCATTTATCTTTACTGCAATACGATACGCATTTCTAAGTGTGGCAACAATTTTACCAACACCCGCTACCATTACTGACTGCTCCGAGGAAGCAACATCTTCCCACTCTGTCGAAATCGAAGCCTCTTGCAAGGCTGCCAATTCTTCTCTTGCTTGCTTGTGAGATTCTTCTCCTATAGGGACGATAGCAACAGCTGAATTTTTTGTTGGTAGTGTAGCTTCTTGCAAAAAAGCCTCATGAGTCACTGCTGAACGTTGCGGACTCATACCAAGACTAGCATCTGTTGCGTATAAAAACAGTGACAATAAAAACATAGAAAGATCCTTGAGCAATATTCATTTCAGATCGTATGGTAAACTTTCGTAGAGCTGAAGTCAAGAAGATATATTCGGTCAGTGAACTGATTTTTGAATTTTGCGCCGCCCCTGAATTTTACGTTTTTCTTCGTTTTTCTTCGTTTTCGAGTTGTAGTTTTCGATTTCTTTTAGCTAGAACTAATCGCCTGCAGGTGATCGCACCATCTTCTTCGTATAATCCTTCAGCTATATACAATTTTTTGAGTTTTGCCAGCTCGTCTAAACTGCCTGCTTGGGATAGAGCTTCACACGCTTTTAGTATGCGGTATTTGTACTGATAATAGGGTTGGACAGATCGGAATCGGAGATGATCTGGATCTACTGTTGCTAGGTATTGCAATTCTTTTAGCGAGTTTGCTGAATATATCGCAGCTTTCCATTCTTCTTCTGTTCTACCGTCAACAACATCATCACCTCCATGAAGAACTATTTCATTGCTAAAATGATCTCTTCTAGGAGGAATAGTATTTGGCTGATCATCCTCTGGATATAAAAACAGAAAAAATAAAAACATGGAGAAATCTCCTTGAGCAATACTTACCTCAGACTGAATGGTAAGCTTTCGCAGAATAGAAGTCAAGAAGACTTATTTGGTAGCCTTTAATTCTGCCTCTCGAATTCTTTTGGCTTGAACTAATGGATTTCTGCTGCGATCCGATGGATTTATGCTGCCATCCTCCTCTGGATACAATCCTGATTTTCTATACCGCGTTTTGAACGTTTTGAGTGCGGCTAAATCAACCGCCTTCGACAGAGCCTTAAACGCCTCTAGAAAAGCCATTCTGGCCTTGTAAACACGTTCCAAATTTCTAACATCAGGATGTTTATCTGCTATTTTCTTAAGTTCTTCTGCCGATTCTGCTTGATCTATCATATATTTTATTGCTGATGGCGTTGATACAAGAATGCAATATTTGTTTATACTAGTATCTTTTGCGAGCATACTCGATGTGTTCGGCATACTACTACTTACAGTAGCGACAGTAGTTGACCTTCTTCGAACAGCTGAACTTGCTGCAGCTGTAACGGACGGGCTTGCTGCAACTGATGTTAACGCTACAGACGTGGATGGTTCTAAGACCGCAACACCACCTGACGGCTGCGCAGGGTTTGCTGGTGAAGGTGATGCTGCTCGGGAAGCAGGCTCGTCTCTTCCAACAGATAGAGAAGAAGGCGGTGGTGCTTTTATTGCAGATGGGGAAGTATCAATTATTTTTTTCTGTGTAGAGGGAAAGAATACAACTGTTTCTGCCTCCAAGAACACTTCTTTTTTCTGCAAAAGCGTGCCGCATAACAAACGAAGAAACTCTATAAATTGGTCCTCTTGTTTTGAATGATTAACACCATTCACAACAGCACAGATAGTTTGTGATTTTCCGGACTCTTCATTCGTCACGATACGATACGCATTCCCAAGGGAAGCAACAACCCGACCAAAACTTGGCATCACTATGTCCAGGTCTGTCCATGCTTCCTTTGACGTCAGAGCCTTCTCCAGCTGGTCAATTTCCGTTCGTGCTCGTTCTTTAGGGGCGAGCCGTCCTCTTGTGGGTACAAGAGCGATGATATCAGAGGTGGTCGCCAAGATCCCTCGCTCTAAAAAAGCATCGTGTTTCGCGTCAATCGTACACAAAAACAATGATAATAAAAACATCCAAATCCTTTGAAAACAACCCTTCTAAGCTGTATGTTAATCCATCATCTCGTCAGAAACAAGCTTCAGAAAAAACACAATAATATTTTTAAATTAATTCAAACAATCTAAAACAGTTTTTTCTATGAAAACGCTATACCCAAACACATATAGAAAACCTATAATAATGGTACCAGTACAAAACGATTGCCTTCATTCATGGGAAAAACACCAACAATCGATTACGATATACTTGTGCAAAATGCCCTGAAAATGGTGATTCGGGATGTCATGAAGGGCGTTGCCGCAAACGGTATGCCCGATGAACATCATTTTTTGATCACATTTGCCACCAATCATCCGGGTGTTCATTGTCCAGGCTATATTGTGGAAGAACATCCTGAAGAAATCACGATTATTCTTCAACATGAATATGAAGATTTACAGGTGTTTGATGATCATTTCAAAGTCACGTTGGGCTTTGATGAACAAGATGAAGAACTGACCGTTCCGTTCGACGCCATTATTTGTTTTGTTGATCCTTACGTGAAATTTGGACTGCATTTTGATGATCCTGTTTCCCCCACCCCTTTATGGGACGCCATCCATGCATCAGGGGAAGAAGCAGATTCTCGTGATAATGTGGTGAATTTAGAAGATTTTAGACGGAAGAAGGATTAGATTCGGAATACCTAGAGCAACCTCTGCCCGCCCGCTTTTGGCTGCCATGTCATCATTTCTTCTTTCGACTCAGCATCCACGATTTTCAGACTAACAAATGAGTTTATACCCACTTGGTGTGATAAAAATGTATGTACAACCATGGACATTAAAAATAACAAATAAGATTCCTCTTCAAAATCTTGCATATACAATACGATCTCAATGCCGCGTACAAATCCGCGCCAGTGTTCCTCTCCAAGGCGTCTTACCGCTGGTACAATTTCTATTTTTTCGATGCAGTCTGCCGCTTTTTCGTTGTGCGTACGGCAAGCATGCAATCTTAATACTTCTTGTAGAGCTTCTAGGGCATACTGCGGATCAGAAAAACTCATGTGATTCAATGACAATTGCGCAATCAACTTCCACAAATAATCGCCATCTTCGTATTCATAAGGCACCGATCTTGGATGCGTTATACATCTGATTTGTTCGAAAGCGGCTGTATTTTCACTGTATAAAAGCGTATCTTTTTGAATATCGTTCGTTAAATCTCGATTGGTTGCTAAGATTTCGGCATATACGGTCAACTGATCTTCTGGAATTGGTTTGAAATTGTGCGTAATAAATGACAAAAACATGTCACTGCCGGTCAGCCCGCGTAGTTGCGCACTGTCACGTCGCGCTGTCCAATACAATTTATCATCCCCATTCCTGTGATGAATATCAAAAAATGGATGTAGAGTGATATCTGGACGTGTACATTCGACCTTGATGATGTCATAAATTTCATAAAAAGCATCATAATTTTCTTGAGGCACCAAACGGTATTCCATCTGTGTATGATCAAGCAAAACAGGATCGCTTTTCATGGGGAATAAATTGACAATAGGCACAGCGTCCAAACAAAAATCTTCAGCAGAAATTTTTGCTGCCATGCGAGAGTCTATTTTATCAATAGGAAATAATAAACGGATTTTTTCATGTGCACCCGCTAATTCTTTTTGTAAATTTTTGCATCTGAAAAACATAAATTTTTCAGGAAACACAAAAAATTCTTGTAGTAGATGATAGGAAAAATTTGTACCATACTTGGCGGGCAAAATGATGTCATCTTCATCCAATCCCACAGTCTCTAAAGCCCCCTGTCCTAAACAAACTGGGATTGCACTCCCATCTTTCAGCATCCAAACGGTATTGGATGCTTGCTGAAATAAAGCTTGATGAATTTTAGAAGCTTTTTGTAAAGGCGCCATGATGTGAAACATCAAGTCATCACAAGATAATTTAGAAAAGTCCTTACATGTTAATGTGATACTTAAAAATGAATCTGCTTTATTTTGCGGAAAAATTAAAGGATCCTGTGCATAAATTTGCGCATCTGTAATCGTGATAGGCCAGACCGTTAGGGGATAAACAGACCTAAATTGACAATGCAATTGTTCCAGCCCAGACACGGCAAAAAAAGAATGATGGCGATCAAAATGTGTAGCATCTAATGTTTCGTAAGCAGAAGACGGCAACGTAATTTGTGCAACAGACATGGCCGGGAATGGACGTGTCATGTGAGGATAAAGCACATCTAGCAAACGCGTTGCCAATTCGGCAAAATTTTGATCGATCTTATAGTTAATGCGCGCTGTTAAAAATGCAAACGATTCAATTAAACGGGCGGTATGCGGATCGGAAACATGAGTATCATTAATTTTGAGACGCTGGGCCACTTTGGGGTGATGTTCTGCAAAACGAGCACCAGCATGTTGTAGATACTCTATTTCTTGATTGTAATAGGCTAGAAAATTATTCTTTTTCATATGTTTTGATGCAACACTGCTCTATTCATCATTTGTGAATAACTATGAAGAAAAAGTTAAGAGGCGTTACACAATAGTGATATCCATATCAGGGAAAACCGCTAAAATATTAGTATGAACCTCATGAATAACTTTTTCCATTTCTTCAGAGGATATCGTTTTGTTGAATGTAATAGCAAATTGCACAAAGCGTTTTATGCCCCCAGACCGCGTCCGCATATCTTGTATGCCTTTAACATGCGGATGTGCCAAAGCCAGTTCGATAATGCGTTGCCTGATGGCTCGATCTAGCTCTTTATCCATCAGCACATCCACGGATGTCCATAGAAGTTTCCATACCGATGTGATCAAATATATAGCAATCAGCACACCCACCATGAAGTCGACGTAGATAAAATTAAATTTCATAGATACGTATAGACTGAGCAAAATTCCAGAATTAGAAAGCAAGTCAGTTTCGTAATGAACACTATCAGCTTTAACGATTAGTGATCCCGTCTTGCGCACAACATATTTTTGCCACGACACTAAAATAAGCGTCAGAAAAATACCAAAGACAACAATAGCAATCCCTACCAAAGACGGCGTTAAAGGTTCTGGATAAAACAACCTGTGTATAATTGAGAAAATTAAAAAACAAGAAAATAACGAGATAAAGACACCCTGCGTAAATCCCGCCAAGGCTTCTGCCTTACCATGGCCCCAGCGATGTTCTTCATCAGCCGGACGCAAAGAATATCGCAAAGCCAAAAAATTCATAAAAGACGTCAACGCATCAAACGTCGAATCGAACATCGACGCCTGCACGCTAACAGATTTGGTGATATTCCACGCAATCAGTTTTAAAAAAATCAATAAACAAGAGACCCCTATCGCCAAATAGGTTGCCGAAAGCTTCAGCCGTTCATCCGAAAATGCCAAAATATCTCACGGTCATCTGCCTATACAGAGTTATAGCATGATTTCGGATGGAACACACTTTGATTTCCCCAAATAAATCCACTACAATTTTTAAAGAGAGTATAAAAATAAATAAATATGTTGTGTTTTTTGACCACACTGTTGTTGGCACGTGTGAAAACGGCCATGTTGTACAACATGACAGAAAAACGCATCATGTTTGCGCAAAATGTTCATACATCCGTCTACCCTGCTTCACTCACAAAAAAAATGACACTGTATCTGTTGTTCAAAGCCCTTAAAGAAAAAAAAGTGAATCTGAATACTAAACTGAAAATCTCGAAATATGCTGCTGGTCAGCCACGTTGCCGTTTGGAGTTAAAGCCTGGGGACACGATTACCGTAAAAGAAGCTATTTTGGCCATAATCATTAGGTCATGTAACAGCAGTAGCTTTGTGGTAGCCGAAAACTTGGCTGGCAGTGTTCCCGCATTCGTCAATAAGATGAATATCGCTGCAAAAGCTTTGCATTTGAATAATACACATTTTAAAAATCCATCTGGTTGGCATGATAAAAATCAGAAAACGACAGCTTGGGACATGATGAAACTAGCCTGTGCACTCTATCGACATTTTCCTGAATACCGTCATTTTTTCAAAGAAAAACAATTTAAATATAGAAATCAAGTTGTTCACACGCACAATCGTATCGCAAATGTGTGTCCAGGTGCCGTTGGTATAAAAACAGGATTCCATAATCCAGCTGGCTTTAATTTAACAACTTTTTGTACGCGCACGGATAAAACAGGACGAAAACGACATTTGATGTCGGTTGTCATGGGAGAAAACAGCCCACAAGAACGTGCGAAAAAGACGTGTCAGCTCTTTAACAAGTTTTACAAATGTCCTTCAAAGCGTTCACTAAAGTCGTGAAGTGTTCCCCACGCTCTTCGTAGTCTTTATATTGATCGAAACTAGAGCAAGCCGGCGCTAGCAGCACTACACTTGGCACATCAAAATCTAAATCCTGATAAATTGTTTGAAGTGCCTTATCCATATTTTGGCAAAACTTAAAGGAAATCTTTGTACTAAGAGATTTTTCAATCAGACCTGAGGCCTCTCCAATGCCATACACACAAACCACATCTTGCATATATGGTAACAACGCATCCAGATTTTCGAATTTAGGCACACCCCCCAAGATCAAATAAATAGGCCGGCTTTTGAAACGCTGTAAAGAAGGAATAACCGCGTGAATATTGGTGGCTTTGCTGTCATTGATAACATCAACCTGCCCTATACTACGTACAAATGTTTGTCGGTGAGGCAAAGGTTTATACGTAGCTAAACTTGCCAAGATAATTGCTTCATCGATATTTAACCTGCATCCGACAATCCAAGTCACAGCCGCATTCATAACATCGTGTTGCCCTGTTGTTATGGGCAGTTCTACTTGGCAATCATCCCGGTAAAACAATTGGTTGTCTTTTAGCCAATAGCTTTGACTTTTTTCTAAACTTAAAGTGGATCCACTATAATTTTTGGCTATAGTCCTTGTCCAGGGATCATTCGTAACAATAATTGTTTGCTGAGACATCTTTAATAATTCTTCTTTGGCTGCCGCATAAACTTCCATCGTTTTGTGATGCTCTAAATGATCTTCGTCGATATTAAGCAAAATACCAATGTCAAAATGAATTGGCGTCTCAGGTAATGTTTCCAACTGATACGATGATAATTCAAGAATGATACACCCTTTTTGCGGTATCTTTGACAGATTTATGGCAGGTGTACCAAAATTTCCCCCCAAAAAATGAGGAATACGAGCCATTTCTAGCATGTGGTCAATCATGGCAGAAACTGTAGATTTTCCATTAGTGCCAGTCACACCAATAACAATTGCTTTATTTGGATTGTCGAAAAAAGCCAAATCTCCCCAAACTTTCAGATTATTAACGTAAGCTTGCTGAACCAAAGGATCATGCAAGGATACACCTGGACTTTTCACAACATGCGTATACTCAATCCAATTGATCAATACAGGGCTTTTCGTATCATCAATCACGGTATATTTAATATCATTATGCGCACACCAATCTGCAATAGTTTGTCCTACTATCCCGCGCCCAAGAATTAAAAATGACTGATTCATAAATCCTCCCACCCCAGTACTTCATGACGTGTGGAACAATCTGATAAACAAATTCTTATGAATTTTTTTCGGAAAAATTTAGACATTCGTCTCGCCTGCGGCTCGGGACCCCCTGACGGCAGCCCCGAGCCAGCGTACGCCCCCTCCTCCTCCTCCATTTTCCAAAAATATTCAGATTTATTTACGCAAATCGTCTCTGTTCACGCCTCTAATGATTCATTATCACTATTTTATATGGTAAAAGTGGATAGGATACATCATTTTTTTTTATGCTCAATTTGAAAGATGTTCGCGCCCGTCCAGAACAGTATCAAACGGGTTTAGATAAGCGCAACTTTACCGATATTACCGTCGCACAAATTTTAGAAAAAGAAGAACGATATCGCCAACAACAACAACAGGTGCAGGCTCTACAACAACAAAAAAATGATACGGCTAAGCAAATTGGAAAGACAACAGCTACAGAACGTACAATATTAATTCAACAAGGCGAACAGATCAAAAAAGAGTTACAGCAAACAGAAATTATTTTCGAACAAGTCAAAATAGAGTTGGATACCATCCTAGCATTCTTACCAAACTGCCCTCACGATTCCGTGCCTGTTGGAAAGGACGAGCAGGATAACGTTGAAATCAAAAAAATTGGTAGTCCTCGGAAATTTACATTCACACCACTTGAACATCACCTCATTGGCATATCGAAAGAACAAATGGATTTCGATACCGCCGCACGCGTCAGTGGATCTCGCTTTGTATATTTAAATGGTGCACTGGCACGACTACATCGGGCAATCGGACAATTTTTCCTAGACACCTTAACGGAAGAATTTGGATATACGGAAATGTATACGCCTTATTTGGTAAGGGCGGAATCAATGTTTGGCACCGCACAACATCCCAAATTTACAGAAGATCAGTTTCAAACAACGGATGGTCGCTGGCTGATTCCCACATCCGAAGTATCATTAACGAATTATGTGCGCGAACAATTATTGCCGCATCAAAGTTTACCACTAAGATTCACAACGCTTAGCCCTTGTTTCCGTAAAGAAGTCGGTGCAGCAGGCAAAGATCTTCATGGAATGATTAGGCAACACCAGTTTTACAAGGTAGAAATGGTATCAATCACTGATGAGGATACATCTTACGTCGAACTGGAGCGGATGGTTAACATTGCCTCAACTTTATTACAGCGACTTGTTTTGCCTCATCGCGTTATGATGCTATGTACAGGGGATATAGGCTTCGCCGCTACAAAAACTTATGATCTTGAGGTATGGTTACCGTCCCAAAATGGCTATCGTGAAATTTCAAGTTGCTCAAATTGCGAAGATTTTCAGGCCAGGCGTATGATGACACGATACAAAGATGCACATGGCGACAATCAATATTGCCATACTTTGAACGGTAGTGGATTAGCGGTAGGACGCACATTGATTGCTGTTTTAGAAAACTATCAAAATGAAGATGGATCAATCAATATTCCAGATGCACTCAAAAAATATATGAACATTTGCTAATTTTTATTTTTTATTATAGAAATCTGTTGCTGCCAGGAATTGATCATAAATCCAATGATCTTCTGATACGACCATTTGCTTCTGAGGGAAGTCAAAACTTGCATTTATTTTTCCGTTGCTGGTATATAGTATGTTTTCTTCCAAAAAATATTTGAGCAAAATAAACAATTGCGATGGGTAGATATTACTACGTGCTGCAAATCTGAATAAAGCTTCACGCAAGTTACCAAAGTACGCTACAGCTTGTTTCAACCTCTCTATCTTTTTCATGTCAATTTCAAAATTTTCAGAGATACTTACCGCTAATACAGAAATTAGTAATTTAGCATAAACATCTTTATTTGTATGCGTAAAATATTGCAATGTATCCATAAATCCTGGCGTGGAAAAAATTTGCTGACATAATATAGAAATTCTAGAAAAATCGCCAGCTTTACGGTAAGTGGCCAAGAAAGGCAGCAAAACATTCGGAGATAACTGACACAACACTCTAATCGAATCATTGGCATTTTCTAGTATCTCTGCCAAAAGTTTTTGACGCGTTTCCGTATCAAACAACTTGATAATAAACATAAACACTTGCTGCTGTAATAGTGTTTTTGCATGATCAATGATTTGTGGATTGTGCACACTTAAAGTGCTTAGAACCGTTTCAAAATCAAAAAACACCTTATCTTCATTAGCTGTTTTAACATCTGTAAATGATTGTAAGACATCTGTTATTGAAGAATCATCCAAACATTTCATCATGTTTGAACACAAAGAAATAGGATAATTGGCATTGTTTGGATTTTCAAAGCAAAAACGTTTCAAAAGTTGAGTGCAACGAACTACAGAATTTAACTGATTCAGCATATCAAGCAGATCGTCATACCCACCGGCAAAGGCTTTAATGAGCAGAATAGCTTGCTCTGGAGCTAAACGATCAAAAGCTTCAAGAATAACCTCCTTATTGTAAAGCTTCACAACAAAACGCACACAAGCTTCAAATTCTTTAGGGATTTTCTCGTGAAATGCTTCTTGCAGGACACTCAAAAAATTGGGATTATTCTGGAGCTCTGTTACAAAGTTCATAATTTTTTGATAGTTGATTCGATAAGAAGAATTAGTGGATATTTGTATGTCAAAATCATCAAGTATGTCTTTGTAGGCTTCTGTCTGAATCATCTTCGAATAAATGAGGATTCTTAGTTCTTTCATGTGATCATCATCCATCTTAGAAAGTAAGAGCAATAATGCATGATATATAGGCTCGCTGTTCTGCCTAATTTGTTGCCATTGTTGAAACTCAGAATCTTGTAAGATACTACTGAACAGCAATTCAACTTTTCCAAAAACCATGATATCGACAATCATACGCTTGCGTTCAGCGATCTCTTGCTGAATCAAAACACGGTAATATTGTTCAGCTTTTTGAGTATTGTTTGCCATCTGAGCAATTAAACGTATGAACCGATAAGGATCATTATCACTAAGCAAAAATGAATTATACTGATCTACAATATTGTCATCTGTCATTTGATCGTCAATAACATTAATAAAACCAAATAATACTTGCCATGCACCATCGATCCCCTGTGTAAAAAGGCCATCAACAATCCCTGATACGGTTTTATCGTTCAAAATACTACTAATAAAAGTTTTTCTAACTGTACCATCTGGAGAACATAACGCATTTAGTAATATTATTGATTTCTCTTGTCCCTGCGGTACGTTATCACAACTAATACGATCCATCGCAAGAGGTTTAGAATATATCAATGGAACAAATGTACGAGTCAATTGTCTATTATTAAGCGCATTAATTGCATAGGCGATATTTTTTAAACTGTGTTGATCATCGGTCGAATTGGTTACTGTATCTATAAAATCTAAAATATACCGTTCTTGCAGTTTCTCAGAGGAGTCATCTGTTCTGCCAATTTGTAAGACTCCAGACAATAAAAAAGGCAATCCCTCTAATTTGCGTAGCTTCCGAAATAAAGTAACACTACCATCAGCTAATATGCTATGGCGTATAGTGCTATCTAACATTTGAAGTTCTAAGATTAAATCTTTATAGATCACACCTTTTTCACTACATAAGTGCGAATAAATTTTAGCCGTAGTATTTTCTATAGATTGCAGTAAGTGCGGAAACACATAAGTCTGGCGAACAGAATCAAGATAAACTGCCAAGAATTGATTCAGTGTCGTTAAAGACAATCCAGCTGTAAAATCTAAAAATTTTTGAGCAACAAAAATATCTCCATGATTAGTCCAAACCAGCTCTTGAATCAGTAATACAACATCATCACTTTTCAGTGTATTCATCTCAGTCAAAATAGGATGGGGCTTATCATCTTTTAAAATTGCCCGTAATAAAAATTGTATTTGAGTGTATCCATTATTTCCAAATTTAACAGTCAAGCTAAGAAAGCCAGTCAAAATTGTACTTTGTGAAATAGATAGAAGTTGTTTCAGGACAGAAATTATATCAGTATGAGATGGCGTAAATAGATTGGCCGAAATTTTTTGTTGCCACATTAATTTTTCCTGTGGACTGCTGATCACAAAACCTGTTAACCCTTTTAACAATGCCTGCTTGTTCGCCAAAGGAATAGATGTATCCATAAAAAGTTTATGAATCTCAACAACAAGTGTCTTGTCATTCAAACCTTGATCAACTATCTGGATTATATCCAAATGGGTTGTTTGATATAAATCGATTAATGCGCAGAAATCATCAAATGTACTTTCTTGTGCCAGGGCTAAAAATCCCGTAGCAATCATGTAGGAGAGCTCTCCAAAAGCTATATTTACAAAAAAGCGATGAAGTGTTCCTGTGTCTTGAATGCTGCTAATTTTCAACCAAACCTCTGGATCAATAGCCTGATCAAAAAGGTTGACACAATAGATCGGCGACAAAGTATTCAATGCATCCAAAAGGTGTGGATATTTTTTAAGTTCATTATGCATTGCTTTAATATTTTTCGTTTCTAAAAGCGCTTGAAAAACTTGGGGCCGTCCGGCGTATATTATTTGCATTTCATCTAATAATACGGAAGTTAATTGTGGAAAAATATTCCTTATATTGGCCGATTTATTAATCAATCTTAAGGCATCGTATCGCTTTTGCTCCCCTTCATAAATAACGTCAATATACTGTTTAGCCATTACCGGATCAATTGTATCAATATCTTTTACAAGATTCCAAAAATTACGGAACTCATTTTTTGTAGATTCGAATTCTTGAATCGACCCAAAATTCTCTAACACATCAGGAAAAGACATCATTCTACAGTTTTATTGCCTTCTAGTTATATTCTATTATTAATTACATATAATTTTAAATAGACATAGAGTTAATAAAGTAAAATATTATAAATATTTTGTAAATATATTAAATTCATGTTATAATATATAAAAATCAGATGGATATCGTCAAATGACAGACAGTATAATAAACACGCAAAATGCTGACACAACATCGATTGATACTACTGTAGTACCAAGCAGTACAGATTCTAAGATACAAATTCTTGCACAAGAAGATACGACTAATACATCCCTACAGCAAGCTGCTACAGCATTAGTAGGCTATGTTCAAACTGTGATGCCATCACAATCGGGAGATACTTTGTTAAGTGATAACGCAGATGCACTACATGGACTTGCAACACAATTCATACAACAAACAGCTAACGCTATATCTACAGGCATTGCCCCGAATATCGTTAATCCGCAACCAAGTAATGAAATCCAAAACAGTACATCTTCTAGTCTGACACAAGCAACATCATCGTTTGTCGAGCATCTTGGTGATTTATTAATAAACCCACAAGCTTCTGACACCGCATCTTCTTCTGTTCTCATGCAAGATGTACAAGAAATTTGGAAAAACAAATCAACTACAGATACGGTAGCTTCAACAGCTGTTTCACTTTGGGAATCAGTCAAATCAAGTCAGCATCTCCCTGTTATTGCGGGCATGCTCGCCTCAGTATTTTTTAAGAAAAAATAATTTGTTTTTAATTGAATATAATACATATAATAATATTAAGAATGTATTTATAAATAAATAATATGGCAGCAACAAATACAACGCGGCGCGCATCTTCCAAAAAAACATCTAAAAAACAAGTACTACCGACCATCAACAATCTGCCATTATTAAATCTAATGCTTACAGGAGAAACAACAGCCGTTGAACCAACTGGCATTAATACAGACCAACATATATCACCGGAAATACTGCCTGAAACAACATCACAATCTTCCGAAGCAAATCAACCCGTATACGAACCTGCCTCGTTGTGGGAGGGAATCAAAAATAGCCCCCAATTTTCCAGTATGGTCATTGGACTGATCTGTGCATTTTTTGTGAGCGCTGCTTTTTATGGCGCCGCCAAAGCCATGATGAAAACTAAATTTGAGGACATGTTCGCCGAAAAACTACCACGTTATAAAAATCTTGTCTATGGGATTGGAAGTATTCAAAATATTGATGTTGATCGTGTTTTGTTACGCGATGATTTGAATGACCAATACTTTATTCTGGACGAAGAAAATAACAGCATTACAATGGATGTCCAGAAAATTTTTGAACAATACAAGCAAGAACAGTTATCAAGCAGCCAAGAAACTTTTGCAAAACACAATTCCAAAAATATTGTCAATCAATTTCAAGATGACCAAACTGATAATAGATTGAATACTTCTCAAATTTTAGAATCTTCTATTAGAGCTAGTCTTCCACAATCTAAAAAGCAGTCTTCTGTTTAAGAGCAACAGCGCTTCCGCTTCCCCATCACACACATTAATCTTACAACCAAAAAAGCCCCGATTCTATCTTTGCCTAACGAAACATTTGACAGTTTTCCACAACTGTTTGTAGAATTGACAGTATTGGGTCTATAGCTCAGTCGGTAGAGCACCTGACTTTTAATCAGGGTGTCGATGGTTCGAATCCATCTGGACCCACCAAGTTTTCTTAAGTTAAGTGTAGCGATTCCACGACGGTCTTGTTAGAATTATGAATGCCCCCTTGAATATCTAAAAAATAAATTATGTTGTGGGAAGACGTTTGTAATAAAATTCAGATAAAAATAGGAGAAGCAGAATTTAAAAGCTGGATAAAACCACTTGTTTTTAAATCAATCGAGGATGACATCGTTTGCATTGAGTGTCCCAGCTTATTCATCAAAAATTGGATAGAAGCCAACTTAATGCCGATATTGGAAAATTGTTTGACGGCATGCCTTCCCGATGTGAAATCTGTGCGCATTAAACTCGTTGTCAATTCAAATAAAAAAAATAAAGACCAAGATAATATTGCTGCTTTACCAATAGCACCGGTAGAACCTGTAGCCACACAAAGTGTAGATACGCGCTACACATTCGATAACTTTGTCGTAGGAAAACCTAATGAATTGGCCTACGCCGCGGCCTTAAAAATCGCAGAATCTCAAAAAGTACAATTTAATCCCTTGTTTCTCTACGGCGGCGTTGGACTTGGAAAAACCCATCTTATGCATGCAATTGCTAACCGCATCAAACAAGTCAATCCCAAAAGGCGCGTTGTCTATTTATCGGCTGAACAATTTATGTATGAGTTTATTAAAGCTATTCGTTCTAAAGATACGATGGGCTTTAAATCTCAGTTTCGAAATATTGATGTTCTGATGGTTGACGATGTTCAATTCTTTTCTACAGCCAATGCAACACAGGAAGAATTTTTTCACACCTTTAATGTCCTTATTGATAATAACAAACAAATTATCATATCAGCTGACAAATCTCCTTCCGATTTAGAAAACATTCAAGAACGCTTAAAATCCCGGATGAACTGGGGATTGGTTGCCGACATTCATCCAACGACCTATGAACTGCGTTTGGGTATTTTACAAAGCAAGGTAGAAAAGACTGAATACGAAGTTCCCAACACGGTATTGGAATTTCTGGCCTGTAAAATTACATCAAATGTACGCGAACTTGAAGGTGCCTTAAACCGCGTAATGGCACATGCAGAATTAGTTGGCAAAGATATTGATTTGGACTTAGTAATCTATGCACTGAAAGATGTGCTTAAAGCTCAAGAAAGAATTGTTACGGTCAGCGATATCCAAGAATGCGTATCGGAATATTATGGATTAAAGCGTTCTGATTTGAAATCAGCCTGCCGTCGCAAATCAATTTCTAGACCGCGCCATATGGCTATGTATTTTTGTAAACAGATGACCCCCATGTCTTTACCAGAGATTGGCCGTGAATTTGGTGGCAAAGATCACACATCGGTTATGTACGCAGTTAACAATATTGAAAAATTGAAGAAATTAGATCCACATTTTTCAAAGGAATTAGAGACTCTGTCACGCATGCTTAACGCAAGTTAATTTCAAAAATTAAAAATAACAATATTCATATGTTATAATTATATAAATAAATTATATTTTATTAAATCATGAATTTTCATCAAATAAATACATTTAGGCCATCGTTTCCTCCCGTGTCTGATGATGACAAATTTGGTAGTGCCGTAGCGTTGTCTGCCTGTGGAAACTTAGCGCTTGTTGGATCTTTAGGACACGATATGGAACGGGGACGTGTCCATTTTTTTAAATTCGAAAACAAGCAATGGATACCTTTGTCTTCTTTTTGTGCCGACAGTTTAATTGATTATGATATTTTTGGAATTTCTGTTGCCATGTCTTCAGATGGCACAATGGCTCTCATTGGCGCTTCAGGTAGGAATAAAGGACGCGGTACTGTTTTCTATTTCACGCGTGATATCGGGTGCACACAATGGGTTCAACAAAGTATAATCACGGCTTCTACACCAGCATCTTCAGATAATGATCAGTTTGGAATATCTGTGGCAATGTCGGCAGATGGAACCAAAGCATTAATAGCCTCCACACATCAAAATTTCTACGGAAAAAATCGCGGCCTGATCTACTACTTTACCCGCAACGATAAAACGTGGACACAGCAAAATATTTTTGGTGCCTCAGATAAAGCTGCAGATAACGATGAATTTGGAACCTCTCTTGCTTTGTCTGCGGATGGAACAATGGCTCTTGTCGGCGCTGAAAAATCCTGTTGTTTTGGACACAGGCGCGGCATTGTTTACATGTTTACGCGCAGTGATAACCTGTGGATAGAAAGATCGAATTTTGGAGCACCGCCGTCTCTTTGTTCGGACGGCGATGCTTTTGGTTGCAGCGTTGCATTATCGGCTGATGCGTCTAAAGCTGTTATAGGCGCATACGAATACGGTTTTTGTATTGGAAAAGAACGCGGGATAGCCTATCATTTCACACGCCAAGGAACTGCATGGACTTATCAAAATAGATTTTATGCAGAAAATCCACAATCATCAGATGGCGATGAATTTGGTGTATCCGTTACCATGTCTGCCGCAGGAGAAAAAGTCCTTGTTGGTGCACATTTTCAAGGAGGTCATTCATATGGCAGGGTTTACACTTTTGAATTATCTGAATCATCCTATTATTGGGAGCTCAGAAATTCTTGGTTGTGGCGTGGATGGTTTCAGTAAGTGCTGTTAATAATTTATAAACTAATACTGTTTTATAAATGAATGTAGAGTTGTTCAACAGGAAGAAAAATGCTTTTAACCCTATTAACCATGCTGTCATGGTCTGAAGCCGAAGTAACCACAAAAGAAAATAGCCATAAAGTTGTTCATACTGAACATCAAAAACAAGCACATCACCACAAAGCGAATCAAGAAAGATCCGAACAAGACATAAACCAGCACAATTTATCTAAATATTCAGATGATTGTTTGAAAATACTCGTCAATTTACTCGAGGCTTGTATTGCGAGAAATGAACTTAAAGATACTGAAGACCTAGAAAAACGTCTAAAATACCAAAGAACCCGTGGTGGTACTACCCCGTGCGGCGCCGCGTATTCTGGATTGAGCATGTCACACTATCTGAATCTGTTGGAAGACGAAACACGAGAGATGAAAGAAGACGTCAAAGCTGCGAAAGCAGAGCTGACAAAACGTGGTCACAAGTGCGGTTGCAAAACCCGCGGTTAAAACCTGTGTAAATACAAAAATCGCCAATAAGCCTGCTGCATTGTTGCAGTATTGCCTAAAACAATAGCATCTTTAAATTTCATTACTGCCTCTTGTTGTTTTTTATGAATAAGATCTTTGTCACCACTTATACGCAGTTCAAAAATTTCTTCTAGAATTACTGGATCTGATAAAGTTTCCTCATCTATAATTTCTATACCATGGAATTCGACAAGAGAACGTGCCCGTTTGAGGGGATCTTTAAGGATGTTATAAGCAGCGTTAATATCTTCCATAGTTATTGCATCCCCTCCCCTATCTGGATGATGAATCGTAACAAGAAGGCGATACAGCCTTGTCAATTCTTCCAGATCGATATCAAACAGAGGAGGAATCTGAAAAATAACAAACGGATTTTTCATGTGCGGCTAGATAGCGTATGCTATGTTAATAACATTGTATCAGCAAACTACACGTGAATCGCGGACTACTTATTACGCTCTGCTTATCAGCGCTTGTTGGTTGTAGTGCCAAGAAACTTATCGTTCTTCCCAATAAAGGAGATCGCATCATTGTCTATACCGATAGTGGAGACAGTCTTAAAATTACAAACAAAATAATAATGGTAAAGCATTTGTCTAGCGTCAAAAACAACCAATATCAAGGAGATATTGGCGTTGATTGCAATTACACGGGTCAGTTTACATTAAATAAAGAAAAAACCTGGTCGCGAGATGGCCTGTCTAACGTGATTATTCAAGACGGTATTTTGTACTATACAAATCAGAATAAAATCCAACGTTATAATTTAAAGCAGAATAAAACCTTAGCCACCTTACCTTTCAAAATTGTCAAACCAACAATCTTATCTGTACATGATGGTTTGATTGCTGTTGTCACGGATGGGACACTTTTTGTTTATGATTTAAGCAAGAAAAAAACTGTTCTGGATACGCCCATCAAAGAATTGGTTACAAAACGTCCTTTAATTGCCAAGGGCAAATTGTTTATTCAAACGCAATCTGATGACTTGATTTGTTTTGATCTAGATTCTGGCAAAGAAGTCTGGCGCTATACCCATAGCAAACATGATACGTATATTTTCCAGAATGATCGTTATGCGGGATTAGCAGTATGGAACAATAATGTTATTTTTGTTACAGCAGGTGGGGACGCTGTCGCTCTTGACATGGATACCAAAGAACCACATTGGGTATACCCTAGCACCAGCGTCTCAGAACTCACATTGAATATAGCCTTCACCCCTATTGTCAGCGGTGATGACTTGTATTTAGCAAAAAAAGATACAGGCTTGGTTCGTTTGAACTTACAAGAGCGCACCTTGGTTTGGCAGCGTCCTAGTATTCAAACAGTTCTTCAGCCTTGCGTATATGGAGATCACATCTTCATCGCCAATGGTAAAACTATTATCGCCGTGGATCGTAAAACGGGAGACGCGTTATATCAAACAAAACCATTACCTGAAGTTATTGTGTCAACACCTTTCGTGCAAGATGGTCATTTGGTTGTCGCCTCTAAATCTCAACTTTTCCAGCTATCACTAGAAACAGGCGCTGTTGTTGAAGAATTGAAAATTCCAAACCCACAACAAGTCTTCCCTTACGGGAAAGGGTTAGGACTTATGCTGCCTGATCAGGTTGTACTGCCCTAGCTGCAACTAATGTCTGAAGACGCGCGATCATCCAATCCTCTTCTTCCTTCTCCTCAGCATGCATAAGTGCGTATGCATACGGTAAGCTGTTATCTCTTTCGTTAAATTGGGCACCAAAACTTGTTGGATCTGGAAATTGGCAGCTTCGAATAACAAATTGTATGTATTCTAAAGCAGCAACAGGATCGTTTTCAACCGCAGCACACACCATTAAGAAAGAGGCACTAGCTGTTGTTTTCCCTTCCCGTAGAACAACACCATGAAATGCTTTAAATGCTTCCAGAAAAATTTGTATTGTCTGTTGGGGAAGGCAACACAATGCGTACAAAAATTCAAATGCTGTTGATGTTGAATAACCTAAAGATAATATCGTTCTGTCCTCTACTGGTGGATAAGTATCTGTTAGATCTTTCAAATAGGAAGCTCGATTGCCCCTATTATCTGCCTCAAGTAAAGGGCGACATACACCAAGAAGTCCTTCTTTCCCTCTAAAACATGAGCCTAAAGATTCTGTAGCACTAGGACCCTGCACGGTACCAAAAACAACAACCGTAAAAAACAATACAAGCATAACAAATCTTTAAAATATATATGATTCAAAAATCATACGAAAAACAGATGCTGATTGTATACATATTTGATAAGATGATGATATGTTTTTTTAAGAAAATAATACTATTTATTTATCTTTTTAATGCATTCAGCCACAACTGTGGAATGGTCATGCATGTGTCAAGAGGCGTTGAGCTCAACAGACCTGCTCTTAAAGGACCCGCTGTCATATCTCGATAGAGAGCACTTCTCTCAAAATGAGCCTCAATAAGACGCTTATTTCTCTCTGCCATCTCTGCACGCGCACAGAACTGTACAGTAAATCTTAACCTTTTTTGTCTTAATTCTTCTCTTTTATGAAATGTTGATCTTATTTCGTTAAGAATATCAGCAATAGTTTGAATGGAGGCAAGTTCCATCGGTCTATCCAATACTGTAAGAACATTGGATGCTAAATATGCATTCATATCGAGTATAAATTTTTCTAGAGCTTCTATAGTATCTTGACGAGCTTTATACATACTTTTAACACCACGTTCCGACAACCTGGACATATTGACAAGACAATGTGAACAAACCAATGTGCGCGCCTCACCACGAGGACATGCTGTTTTCGCAATATGCCCGAAAGGATAATTCACAAATTGAACAGCGCTACGGGGTATTTTTGCTAACAGTTGAGATACTACCTGTCGTTCATTTGCACGCTCTGTTTCTTCGATCCAAGCGTAGAGCATAAATGATAGAGTTTCATACGCTCTTGATGCAGAAGATCTTCGAGTCGATGAAACCACTCCTGTTTCACTGTTATGATACACCTTAAGACCCATCCTACAAGGTATTATCCAATCATCATGTTCATTTTTTTGTCCACCAAGATTTTGCAAAAGCGTTAAAAGTTCCGCATATGTTGACTCATCTACTATCGTAGTACATAACGTCATATGCTGATCAAAATCCCTTGTATATACAGCTATATATAGACGATAAATAGACTTCCGATCGACTTCGTCTTGAAAAATATCTCGCGCAATTCCTTCTTGTGGGCTTGTTGGGCTAGGACCAAGATCACCTAAGACACGTCTCCTTCTTTCGCTGACATCACCCGGTGAAGCATTAAGCGCTTTTACAGACGATGTCTTGCCAGGAGAAACAACATCGACAGAAGAAAATACTGGCCCTCCCATACCCCCTCTTGGGGTTACAGGCGGCGTCCTATTTTCTCTTCCCGGAGCCTTTGGAGTAGCCGCAGGAGGAGCAGCTGCAGGATAAATCAAAAGCAAATAAGATAGCAGCATACTTATGAATAAAAATTAGCGTATGAATGTAATGTATGTTTTAAAAAAGTTAATGTCAAGAATACATTTTATGCGTTACAACATCAACTACATTTAAAATTATAGATGATTGTTTTTATTTGTTTAAGAAAGATTCATAGTATTCTATTTCTTTTTTTAATGCTTCTTTTATTTGCATATCTCGTTTGTCATCGTCATCTTCATTCATGGCATTCAGCATCATCTTACGAAAACTGATCAGAGATTGTTTCCATTGATGATGTTGGTCTTTCTTATCTCCACAACAGTGCCCTTCATTACACTTACAAGGATTGCAATGACATACACTGCAACCATGACCAGACCCGCATTGGTTTTCCATAACAATATCCTGATTTGCTGTTCTACCAAGACAATATAAAATATAAAGATTAAGATCAGATTAAAGAATAGACGCTCCAACACTGTCATCTCCGCAAAAGCGAGGATGACAACAATGGGCTTATGCCGTGCGGGCGTTAGAGGATGTTTGTTGCAACGAAACGCTGCCGGGACGAATATGGATACGGGGGAAAGAAAATGTATTCAAAAGTGATTGATTGTGGGTCACGCAAACAATTGACGTGCCCTGCTCATATAGCTGGATAAACAACTGCATAATCTTGAAAGAATTATGGTCATCTAAATGACCGGTCGGTTCATCCGCCAAAATAACCACAGGTTTTGTAATGACAGCACGCGCAATCCCTACCCGTTGCTTTTGACCATCCGACAATTGATCGGGGTATTGATTGTACATTTGTTTCAGACCAACCCAATCCAAAAGCTCACGCGCCAATTCGCGCGAACGTTCCAGTGACATTTGCCCCGTCATATAAGGAGTAAGCGCCACATTGTCCAAAGCAGTCAAATGGTCGAACAACCGCCCATCTTGAAACACAAGCCCCATGTGCTGTCTGATCAACATAACGTCATTTTCATTACACAGGGATGTATTGGTACCAAAAACAGATACAAATCCCTCCACGGGCTGGATTGACCCATACATCAACCGTAAAAACGTCGTCTTTCCAATACCACTATTGCCAGTCACGAAATAGAACATATTGTTTCTGATCACGAAGGAAAAATTTTGTAGGATATTTTCCCCACCAGGATAACGAAATGTCACGTGATGGAAATTGACCAGATCTATTTGTCTCAAAAATAATGTAAATGTTTATGTGCTCACTCAATATATAGCATATTATGTATACAGCAGCAACGAAGGACGCAAAGTGCGAGCAACCACATGACATCCGTTGAAGCCATTATTCTCTATATTTTTCGTGACAAATCATTGTTAAAGCATGCCTGCACGCATCCTTCGAAATTAAGAAATCAAAAATATTCACACTTTGAAAGGCTTGAGTTTTTGGGGGATCGCGTTTTAGGTCTAATAGTTTCAAACCTGCTGTATCATCACTTTCCAGAACACACAGAGGGAGAACTAGCTTCCCGCTATGCTTTTTTGGTAAGCCGTGAAATGTGTAACGCGGTATGCATCGATATTGGACTCTATCAATTTATTGAATTTCGTCACAGTGATATGCAATCGGCTAATTTATCCATTGCAGCCAATGGGTTTGAAGCGGTCGTGGGCGCGATGTTTTTAGATGGAGGCTTGGCTCCTTGCCAACAATTTATTGTACCCCTATGGACACCTTTCCTTGAAAGTACAAAGCAGACAAACCCCAAGGGAGTACTTCAAGAAATAGCGGCCAAACACGGATGGGAGCCACCAACTTATACAGTTAAAGACCGTACAGGGCCAGAGCATTCTCCAGAGTTTACGATAGAAGTCACTGTTCACAAAAAATCTGCGTTAGGCACAGGATCATCCCGCAAAAATGCAGAACAAAACGCCGCGCGGTTGCTTTGTGGGGAGTTGTCACATTAGGATGATGATTAGAAGGCGATTTCTTTACGCAACCTAATAATACTAATCAAATTCAAACACAACAAAAGTCCACTGCAAAACGTCATGATGATCTGAGGCGTCGTATTGTCACAAAATGAAAAAATCACAAGGGCAGGAATTGCGTATAAGGAGTATACTTTTTTGCCCCAGCGTTCTGAAATAAAAGTCGCTGATTTATACCCCACAGTCAAAAAGCTAATAATCGTTGTGAATCCCGCTAAAAATAAAAGGATTGCCATAAAATGCTTGGCATAGGAAAAATGTAAATTAAAAGTTTCTGTTACCAAAAAATTGTGTGCACAGTCAGTACACCACACGCCTGAACACAGCACAACCAAAATACTTAAGGTGCAAATGAAGGTATTACTAAACAAACTAATCATTGAAAATCTTGCTTGCATACGTGGATCTTGGGCACTTGTTTCAGATTGAATCATAGAATCATATCCAACCCCAATATCTCCGGCATATACAGCCCGTGATACGCCTTCTTTCATCGTCATCATAAATGAACTGCCGACAAACCCCCCAAGAGCCGCGTGCCCTGTAAAGGCGCTTTGAAAAACAGTCAAAAACAAAGCGGGTAATTTGGCATAACTGTGTCCGATCACGTACAAACACAAAAGAATATAAACAATTAAAAATGTTGGCATAAGGACAGAGCAAATATTAGCCAAACGACGGATACCTCCAATCGCGCAGAAAACTGTTAGTATTAATAAACTAAAAACAACAATATGTTTATCGATTGGATACGTACGGTAGACGGTCTCTGCAACAACTGAAAATTGGTAGACCTCACAGCCATAAATACACATGATGGCTGCCGCAAATTTACTAAATAGTGGTGCATGAAACGCATTGCGAATAACATACATAAATCCACCGTTGTAGTATCCATCTGGTTTTTGCTCACGATACTTAATACCTAAAAATATCTCGCTGTACTTAACCAAAGTCCCAAGAAACGAAGCTAACCACAACCAAAACAAAACACCAGGGCCCCCTATTGCAAATCCAACGGTCACATTGACAATATTACCAATACCAATCGACCCACCGACAGATGCAAAATACAATTTAAGAGGATGGATCCCGCCGTGTCCTTTTTCGTCCGCATATGCAAAAAACGTTTTAACCTGATGAACAGCATGACGTAGCACATGAAACTGAAAACCTTTTGTTTTGAAGGTCAGATACAGTCCAAATCCAATCAATAAAGGAACACCTATATATTCCCAATAAAATGTAGTGACCAGATCCAACCATTCAATGACCATATCCTGAGACAACCAAAACTTTAAACGTCATCCTATTAGATTACATCATACGTACTCTTATCGCATCTCATAAAATAATTTTTCAGTAAACGCTCGTCTTCATTGCGGGGGGGATTTTGCTGAAGATATTTAAGATGGTCAACACGTACTAAAAGACGAGATTGCTGTTCGTGATCTAGGGTAATGTTATTACATTCTATAATTTTTAAGATACGCACAAAAAGTTTATAATCATCTTTCTTGTCCAGATCTAAATAGGGTTTATCTTGAACGCACATCTCTTTAAAAATCAAAAACAAATCAGATTGTGGGTATCCCATATACACATACAGCAACACCCATTAGATTTAGTTTATTTAAACTTTTTCTAAATAGCCATCATTTGTATGACGACGGTGGGTCTCTTTAATGAAAAATAGTAAGAAAAATGTCGCAAACAAACACAGGGGTATAAGAGCAATAGCATAACTGTAGGCATTGCCGGGATAAATACGCACCCCTGCCGCGGTACACTCCCCACGCCAAAACAAGTCAAGCACGTACCCAAGCAATGGCTGGAAAATAAGACCTGACAGCATCGTGATAGCATTTGTAAAACCAAGTCCTACCCCCACTTCTTTTGGATTACAAAATGCATGAACCCAAGCAAAAGATAAGATTTTTCCTGATATGGCCATACCTGCTGCAAGCATTGTTCCAATCATCAACATCAGGGGAATATTGTTACCTAATAAAATTATACAAAACAAAACAACTGTAATCAGGCAAGCCATACGCATAACTTTTAAATAGCTCCCCCACGCATCGGCAACACGCGGCCAAAAACTACTGCCGATGGCTGAACCGACATAAATCAGGACACTAATAGATGCGGCTTTTGTGGTTGGCAAATCATATGCATTCTTTAAAAAGGGCACCGCCCACAAATCAGTAAAGGCCGTAATAGGCACATACATCAGGGCATTAAACGTAGAGACCAGCCACATATCCTTAGAGCGGACAAGATGTTTTAAACCGGCCATAAAATTACGTCTATCAGCTTTTGTGCAATGCTGTTTTGTTTTATCGCGAACCACAAAAAATATTAAGACTGTTATGATGGCGCCAATATAAGAAGCGTAAAAACATGTTTTATGCCAACCGATTTTACTGATGACAAGGGCAAGTGGATATCCAGCGCATAATCCCCCCATTGTCCCCATAATATTTGTAAAGCCGCAAACTTTCCCAAAATTTTCTTTTGTAAACCATTCAGAAGCAACTTTAAGACAACTAATAAATACGCATGCCGATCCGGCACCTAGTAGAAACCGTGCAAATACAGCTTCTGAAAAAGACGCACCGTGAGAAAACAAGAAAATACCAATACTAGATATGCAAGCCGATATAGTAATGACCCAGCGCACCCCAAATGTATCCAGAATCATACCGCAAGGAATTTGCAACAAAATATAAGGATAATACCAGGCCGATGAAAGCAGACCCAATTTAGCGGATCCAATGTGATACTGTGCCATCAAATCGTTGGTCATTACGCCGGGAGAACTGCGAAGCATTAATTCGTATAAATAAAATACCGCAAGAAGTCCCCATATAAGCCAAGGAGACCGATTGTGACTTCGAATCAATGCACATAAACTCTTGACAAGTATTAGCTTAGCCTACCTAAATGCTATATAAAGGTCAACTTTTTACAAACAAGTTATGCGTGATTTGGGTGGGCGTTCTTTAGAGATTTTCAAATCTTTGGTCGAAATCTACGTAGACCAAGGCGGACCCGTTGGCTCCAAAACTTTATCTGAGCATTTGGAAACATCTTTATCCCCCGCGACAATCCGCAATATCATGGTTGATTTGGAAGATGCCGGGTTGCTCTATTCTCCCCATACATCTGCAGGGCGCATTCCTACCATCAAAGGCCTTCGCTTCTTTGTTGATGGATTGCTGGAACAAAAAGAATTGACGCTAGAAGAACGCATCCAATTAGAACGGCATGCTTCTAGAAATAATAAAAATCTGGATGAAATTATTGCTGACACATCCCATGTGTTGGCTGATCTATCACACTGTGCCTCTTTGGTGTTGGCCCCCACTATCGATCACGTTCGCATCAAACATATCGAGTTTTTACCTCTATCGGATGGTAAAGGTTTGGTGGTTTTGGTATCGAATGAAGGGACCATTGAAAACAGAATCATTACGTTACCTGAAGGAATCACGGTTTCTCAATTACAATCCGCGTCACGTTTTATCAACGCGCATCTTGTTGACCATACTTTAGAAGAAAGCATGGGGTGGATTCAAAAAGCATTACTTCAAGACCGCCATCAATTGGATGCTCTTAGTCAAATACTTGTACAGCAAGGTTTGGCCATTAGCATTGAGGGAGACGACGAAGGCTCTCTGATCGTACACGGCCAATCACAGTTACTGCAAAGTATTCAGACTATTGAAGAACTGGATCAAATCAAACATTTGTTTGTAACATTAGAGCGCAAAGAAACCGCCAGCAAACTGATTCAGTCCTCCATGGGGGCTGACGGCGTCAAAATATTTATTGGCGCTGAACATGAATTATTCAAAAAATCTGGATGTTCCATGATTGTTAGCCCTTATAAAAATGAAATGCAACAAATCGTAGGCCTCATTGGTGTCATCGGCCCCATGCACATGAACTACCGCCGCATTATTCCTTTGGTGAATTACTCTGCAAAATTAATTGCGAAGTTACTGGGCTAGACGATTTAACAACCAAAACACAGTCGCAAATAACCCAAAACATCCAAGATTAACCAAAACTGGTTTGGGAAACTGTTGTGCAAATGCCGCGTAAAGCACACAAGTTCCAAAATTTATGGTAATTCCAGAGGGAATGACTCCAAATTTTTGCGCTAAAAAGGCATACCCTACCCCAGTAACAACGCCTCCCAGCACTTGCGGCCAGGTGTGAAAAGGCATGAATTTAACACGAGCATACGCGCAAAAGAGAATAATTGTGCTAGCAAATAGAACAAAAAATGGTGATTGTTCTTGCAGCCCGAAAGAGGCCAACCCCGCCGTAAGCGCAGCCAAATCAGCACTGGGAAAACCATGCAAATCATGGTTGCCAACAAATTTTTGAATAGCAGCAACAGCTCGTTGCACTCCCGGATCTGCCGATTGAATCTTATCAAGTTTCCTTAACAAGTCTGAATCGTCAGCTTTTATATTGGCAGCAAGAGGCCGCAGACTTATCGAGTCTGGCCATGGAAACAATCGAAGAAAATAAGCCATTTGGCCTGCACTTAATGCAACAGTTAACGCTGCAATTAGACACTCTACTGTTGGATTTTTTGAAAATAAAGTGGCTAGCGTCAAACTTACAGGAAGGCCATATCCCCCGGCATGAGAACCAGCAGTGAGAAATTGGTCACGGCCAGTTACACCCAATAATTGAGGAAGTGAATTGTCAGCAGCAAATGTTAACAAGAAAAAAGAAAGAAGTAGAATGATATAATTAATTATAATACACTCAGATTATTTTAGTATCGTCTATCTGTTGTTGCAATAGAAAAAACTCTATAATTAAACGAGTTCTTCTATACGTGCACCCATGTTCAATCAATTATCCCAGCGGTTTTCTAGCATCATCGATCGTTTCCAGGGCAAAAAATTTGTGACGGAACAGGATGTCGAAAAAGCGCTTCGCGACGTGCGCGTTGCTTTATTAGAATCTGATGTTG
>ERZ1292633.609-Hain-H41-02um-R1-609-length-40884-cov-21_pt1 | contig 40884 bp, 42 predicted proteins | sample MGYA00564406_ERZ1292633 | MGnify/ENA primary metagenome ERZ1292633 (study PRJEB36523, sample SAMEA6512639) | groundwater metagenome | collected 2019-01-08 | study: AquaDiva: Metagenomics assemblies of 32 groundwater samples | reverse complement strand
GATGGAAGTATTACGGGAGGAACCATCAACGCCACCGGCGGCGGCGGCGGCGGCAGTGATGGTTTTGTTTCCGCCGGTTCAGGCGGAAATACATCTTCGCCGCAATATGCTCAAACAGCATCGCCTTACTATTCCTTCGGCACCTTCACCTCTGCGGCGATTGATTTGGGCGCTCAAAGCGACCTTACCACGTTTGGGTGGACAACTTCCCAGCCGAGTTCGGCAACTTCACTCATATTTGATACGAGAAGCGGCGCAATCGGCGCAAGCTGTGCGGATGCAACATGGAACGCGTGGAACACGGGCATCGCTACTGTTACCACCGCAAACGCCACAGGATCAACAACCATTCCAAGCCCTGATGGCAGGTGCTTTCAATATCGCGCGACACTTGCCACTACCAACACATTGCAGACTCCTTCGCTTAATGATGTGACGGTTTGGTATGAGAATTCCGCAAACTATAATTTTACGCTTTCTTCTTCTCCGGTGTCAGGCGAAGTGGTGGCAGGAGCGGTTTCCTCAAAAGTTTCTACGATTACGGTGGCGGTTCAGAATCCGCAGGATGCTTCAATTACCGATGCAGTGAATTTCACCGCGAATGTTTCGCCCCCAGGACCATCAATTTCATTTTCGCCAACTTTTTGTTTGCCGAGTTCAGGACCGTGCGCGGTTGATCTGTATGTATCCGCCACAGTGGTCGGGACCTATGCGGTAACTATCACGGGGAATAATGCCTCAGCAACATATCCTCTTGGCTTTAAAAAAACTACAACGTTCGCGCTTACGGTTTTACCCCCGCTTAATTTTTCGCTCTCGTTAAGTCCGGGTTCGGGCGAGGTGATACGCGGATACGAGGCAACCTCATATATAGATACGGTACTCTCCGTCGGGTACACCAGCGGCGCGAACGAAATAGTATCCATTACCAGCAACGCTCCGGCTGGTATTACATTTAATTCTTCACCGACGGCGTGCGCGCCGTATCCCAGTTCCTGCGCAAGCACGATCAGAATGAGCGCGAGTAGCGTCGTAGCGGGCAATTATACCATTACCATTACCGGCATTTCGGCGATTTCAGGCGGCACGCGGACAACAACATTCACGCTCCGCGTACGGGATCCGCTTAATTATTCTTTGTCGGCGAGTCCAAGCGGCGACATGATATTTCAAGGAAACAGCACGATCGCGACCATCACCGCTACATACGGCGGGTATCCCGCGGGGACTGAAAGCGTGACATTTTCAAATTTTACCTCCGCTTCCAACCCATCCGCGTTTTCTCCCCTGCCCTCTACGGGAACGATCTCTGTGAGTTTTACGCCCGGCACATGTATGCTCGGCGAGGCGCAGACGTCGTGCGCGAGGTCCGTGACTATTTCCACATCAAGCAATGTCCCGCCCGGAACGTATGCGATAACTATTTCCGGCGTTTCCTCTATTACAAGCGTCGTGCGGACAACAGTATATACGCTTACAACTTCAGGTCCGTTTGATTTTGCGATGACCATGGGTACGCCGATTGCGCCGTGCACATCAACCGCGGGATGCGCTGTGGAGCAGGCAACAAGTATTACCGTTCCTGTAATAGTGAGCTCAACATCCCCTTTGGGTGAAAACATCGCGTTTTCTATCACGGGCCTTCCTGCAAACACCACCTATGCCGTCGCGTCAATACCAACCACATGCACTCCATCATTTGGCGTTTCATGCGCGGTGACGTTTACGATTTCGCCCGCGGGCGCCGCTTCGTTGGGAACATACGCTATTAATGTAATCGGCAGAAGCATAAAACAAATACATTCGCTTCCCTTTGAGCTTACGGTGGCGCAAGGGTTCACCTTTGACGTGTCGCCGAGTAATTCTACGGGTGTTGCGGTGCGCGGAGGTTCCGCGGCAAGCGTGATAGCAAGCGTTACCCTGCTTTCCGGCATCGGCAAGCCGGTGGCATTAAGTGTAACCGGACTTGCCGGCACCGGCGTGACCACGGATTTTCCAAGCGGACAATCATGCTCGCCAAACTGCCAGCTACAGATTACGTTTATCGCTCCGGTGTCTGCGGTGCTTGGTCCGCATACATTGACTATCGTGGGAACGGAAGGAACGCAGACAAAGCAGGCGACCTATACGCTTACTGTGGTTGACCCGTTTGAGTTCTCGTTTACGCTTTCAAGTACGCAAGGGAGCATGCTGCAGGGAGGAAATAACGCGCCGTGCGCCGGCGATGAAGTGCCGAGTTCTACGCCGGGGAAATGCGATAAAGTGACGATAGCAGGATTTACATGGATTAAAGGCGGAACCGGAACCGAAGTGATAACGCTCAGCGCATCGGTGATTCCCAGTCCGACCGCGCCGCTTTTACCGGCAGACATAGTTCAGTTTAGTCCTTCATCTATTATTAATCTTAACTCAGCCACTACCCCGTTGTATTCAACCATCACGTTAACCGCCCCCAGCGGTTTGGCATCGAATTCATATACGGTTATCATTATCGCGTCGTCGGCGGGAGTCACGCCAAGAACGAAAACATATAATCTCACGGTGGGCACAACGCTTGATTTTTCTCTAGGGCTTTTGCCGGATAAGGAGCGGGTGATCCAAGGCGCATCAAGCGCGCCGATTGATATTACGGCGGTGAATAATCTGGAGCAACCAGCAAGCAGCGACATTTCATTTGTTATTGGCGATACGCCAAAGTATGAGCTGCCAAACGGTGTAACAGTCACATGGAACACTCTTCCGACATGTACGCTGGGAGCCGCTCTTAATGCAGAGTGTCTTTCTTCGATCACCTTTAACGTAGGTCCCGCCGCCATCAGCGCGACCTACCTCATTCCTATTGTAGGCACAAGCGGACAGGTAAAGCGCATCGTGTATTACACACTGAAGATTGGACTGCTTGATCTTTTTAATTATGAGTCGCCGGAGCTTATGACCGATTCGCACCAGCGCCCGCAGGTTGGTTTTGTATGGGATCCGCCTGCGGTGTTTGCGGGTGATACGGTGCAGTTTGATGCCGCGCCGTCAAGAGTGTATGCCGGGGGACCCGATCTTTCCGCAAATACTCCGGCAAACGATATGAACGCTGATTTTAGCTGGTCATTTGATAACATTGTAGGCGGCTTCACGCTTATCAACCCCCAAGTGCTGTATCAGAATTCAGGGATGTGGGATTTCTCTTTGGTGGTTATCGATGCGGCCGGCGGGTGCTATACTTCCACCAGCTCAGCGCCCGAAGATTGCAGCTGCTCTTTGTCTTTATCGGATATAATTGAAGACGATGGTTTGACTATTTCCAAGGCTCGCCCATCATTCAGAGAGATAACGCCGTAATAAGCTCATGAAATTTCCTAATTTTTTTAAATCAAAAAGTTTTCTCGGCGTTGATATCGGCACCTCGGCCATTAAGGTGGTGCAGTTAGGCAAAGAAAAAGACACCTATCGTCTTGAAAATTACGGGGAAATTAAGTTTTCCGAAAAAGAGGCTCCGATGGAGGTATACCAGCAAAGTTCGTTGAAAATGCCCGATGAACACGTTGCGAATCTGCTTAAAAATATAATCGCCAAAACAGGCATCACCGCGACGCAAGCGGCTTTTTCATTGCCGGTATTTTCGAGCTTTTCCACGATTATCGAGCTTCCTCCGATGCCGAAAGACGATATGGAAAAGGCGATTCAATTCGAGGCGCGGCAATATGTGCCTATCCCCATCAGCGAGGTATCGCTTGATTCTATCGTGATCGGCGAGGAGCACAAGATGCATAAAGAAAACGGGCCAAGCGTTCAACAAGAAGGGCAGTCGGCTTCGCCGCAGAAAAAAAAGCACGTGGAGGTGTTGTTGGTGGCGGTGCCCAATGAGATCAAAAAGAAGTATCAGCATATCGCGGAACTCGCCGGCTTGGATCTCATCGCGCTTGAAATGGAAACGTTTCCTCTCGCCCGCGCACTGCTTAAGGGGGATCCGACGATCACGGTGATCGCCGACATTGGCGCTCGCTCAACCGATATTTGCGTTGTCGATAACGGGTTTGTGCGGATATCCCATAATTTTGAATTCTCGGGCGTTGATATCACAAAAGCATTCGCGGAGTTTGCCAAGTCGAATTTCATCGATGCGGAGCGCATAAAAAAAGTGACAGGGCTTAATCTTACGCCGGGCCAGCTTTCTGAAGCGAAAGCGCTAGTGGGAATTATTGACGGCATTATTAATGAGATTGACCGCATTATTCATTCATATTTCAATAAAACCGGACGGGAGGTGAAGCGGGTAGTGCTTGCGGGCGGCGTGTCGTTCATGCCCGGATTCATGGATCGGCTGCAGGAGAAATTAAATACGCCGGTCATGATCGGAAAGCCGTTTGATAACCTTATGTGGCAACGAGAGCTTGAAAAAACGCTTACCGATATCGGTCCGTCATTCGGCGTGGCCGTCGGTCTTGCGATGCGGAGATAGCTTGCATTAGCTTATAGAGTTTTTCCTAAAAGCTAAGCCCTATAGCTAGTCAAAATGGAATAGCGCAATTTTAGTTTTTTATGCAAATACTATATAATAAAGAAGATATTTCTATAAGCTATTGAAGCTATAAGCTAAAAGCTAGTCATATGCCTGACATATCGTTACTACAACAAGAATATTACGGCGCGCAGGAAGAAGAGAGCAGGATGCCCGGCATTGTTTCTACGATCGCGTTTTGCGTATTGGTAATCGTTATCGGCGGGTATGTAACGCTGTATATTTACAATCAGATGCTCGTAAAAAGAGCGGCGGAGATAAGCGAGAATATTGCAAACCTGAAGGTCGGGGAGGTTGCCGACACGATCGCGCAGGTGAAAAAACTTGGAATACAAGCAAACATTTTGAAGGAATTACGCGAAACACATACTCAACCAACACAGCTTTTTCTTTCTATAGAAAAAGCAACACATCCTGCTGTTTCGTTTGCGGATGCGTTTATCGATGTCGCGGAGCGGAAAATAAAAATGAAAGGACTTGCTTCAAACGCTCCGGTTCTCGTGCGGCAGGTGGAGATCTATGAAAACGACGATCATATTGCGGGATTTACGGTTGATAGTGTCGGATACAGTAAAAAACCCGCAACATCATTCCAAGTAACCATGATTATCAAGGATTACTAACATGGATAGACGATATATTATTGCAGGTCTGTTTTTCATTATCACCGCGATTGTCGCGATCGTGTTGGTGTATCCGAAATATCAAGTAATGAGCGTGGCGGCGAAGGCGGTAGATGAGAAACAAAAAGAGTTTGATTCGCAGATGGCGTTGGTGCAGGACATCAGCCGCCTGAAGTCGCAATACAATGCGGCAAAAGAAGAGCTCAAAAGAGTTAATGCCTTGATTCCCGAATACGGAGAAAAAAGCATTGCGGCTCTGTTTGTTGAACTTGAAGGGTTGACCGCGCGCAACGGAGTGCTTCTCGAGTCCGTCAGTTTTGGGCAAAGCAAGACGCTGGGGAAGGGACAAGAAAAAAGATACCGCACTATTAATGCGAGCCTTATGCTAAAAGGCGATTACCAAAGTTTTAAGAATTTTTTGCGCGGGATCGAAACCAGTGAGCATCTTATGGATATTATTTCTATTTCGGTGAATGTGATTCAGGAGGAAAAGGAAGATGAAGAAGAAACCGAGGTGAGCGCGAATACTCCGCAGATATTGTCTTATAAAGTAGATATTAACGCGTATTATCAATAATCTTCCATGAGATTTCTTCTCCGAAAATTAAAAGAAAAGAAAATGATTCTCATTATTGCGGGGGCGGGCATTGTGCTGGTTGTCCTCAGCCTTTCTTTGATTAAGTCCGGATTATTTGGATTATCTACGGAAACGCGTGAGATAACAAGTGTTGACGGAGGGGGTTCTCAGGAAACCACGCTTAAACTCATCGAAGGGAATGTAGTCGGTCTTCGCGAAGAATTGAAAAATGATTTTTACGCATCATTAAAAAGATACGCGTGGCCGACCAATGCCACCGCGCCAGGAAAAAAAAATCCGTTTGCAGAATAACTAACAACCGATAACTAAAAACGCATAACGCACATTTCGTAGTAAATTGTTATTGGTTGTGAGCTATGTGTTAGCACTATGCCCATCACGCTTATAGACATTCTTCTGAAAGACGGAAAGATTTCGCATGCCGATGCGGACGCATTTCGCAATGAACTGCGGATAAAACGCATCACCGAAGAAGATTCACTGCTCGCAAAATTGCCGGAAGACATAGTGTTTGAGGCGAAAAGCAAGTTTTACGGCGTGCCGATGAAAGCGTTTGACGAAGACCATGTTATTACGCACGACGTGCTCTCACAGATCCCCGAAGACGCGTCAAAGATGTATAAATTCATCGCGTTTGATCGGATAGACGATGATACGATTGAAGTGGGCGTCGTGAACCCGCAGGATGTCCGGGTGCTTGATGCGCTCAAGTTCATCCTCACGAGTAAGAACATGAACGCGAAAATCTCGCTCATTACGCCGCGGCAGTTTGATTTTCTGTTTCAGCAATATTCAAGTTTGCACGGCGAGGTGAAGGAGGCGCTTCAGCGGCTTGAAGAAGATATCACCGATATCGATGCGATGGTGGGCCAAAAGATCGATATTGAAGAGCTTACCGCGGATGCGCCGATCGCGCGCATGGTGGCGGTTATTTTTAAACACGCGTTCGAGGGGCGGGCATCGGATATCCATATCGAACCGCTCGATAAAAATACGCGGGTGCGCTTCAGGGTTGATGGTATCCTACATTCAAGCCTCATGCTTCCCAAAAGCATCCATAATGCTATTGTGTCGCGCATCAAAATTCTTACGAATCTTAAGATCGATGAATCGCGCGTTCCGCAAGACGGCCGTTTTCGTTCACGGATATCGGGGAGCATCATCGATTTTCGCGTGTCGTCGTTCCCGACTATCAACGGCGAAAAGATCGTGATGCGCCTTTTGGATCCGTTTGCGGGGGTAAAATCACTTGAAGAGCTCGGGTTTAACGGGGCAGGGTTTGACATGATCAAGCGAGCCATAGAAAAGCCGTACGGCATGATCCTTGTTACGGGTCCTACCGGAAGCGGGAAGTCCACCACGCTTCAATCGCTGTTGGGTACGGTGAATAAAGAAGGGATCAACTTGGTGAGCTTGGAAGATCCTGTGGAGTATAACATTGAAGGCGTGAACCAGTCGCCGGTGCGGCCGGAACTCGGGTACACCTATGCAAACGGTCTCAGAAGTATTCTTCGCCAGGACCCCGATATTGTGATGGTCGGCGAGATCAGAGATCAAGAAACTGCTCAGCTGACGGTGCATGCCGCGCTGACCGGACATGTCGTGCTTACAACACTCCATACTAATAGCGCTATCGGCGTCATTCCACGGCTTATCGATATGGGGGTTGAGCCGTATCTTATTCCTTCGTCGGTGGTCCTGATGGTGGCACAGCGGCTGGTGCGGAAACTGTGCAATGATTGCAAACAGCCGGTGGAAGCGCAGGGCCGTGCAAAACAAATAATCGAAGAAATAATCGCTTCAATGACAAAAAGAGAGCAAGAACGCATACACAGCAGTACGTATCGCGTTTGGCAGGGCGCAGGATGCGGAAAGTGCATGCATAAAGGCACAAAGGGGCGAGTTGCGATCTTTGAAGCACTGGAAATGAGTTCGGAGTTCAAGCAGATCATTATTGAAGGCATTACCGAAGAAAAAATTATCAAAGAATCGCTACGCCAGGAAATGATCACTATGAAGCAAGATGGTATTATGAAGGCACTCGAAGGTTTGGTATCTCTTGAAGAAGTTTTGCAGTCAACGATGTAGCGGTGTATACTGATAACGTATAATCCATAACCTATAACTCATAACGTAAAAGCATGGATGCAATGAAAACAATTTTAATCGTGGAAGACGATGTTTTTTTGTCCGATATGTATCAGACAAAATTCATCGAATCTGGGTACGACGTGAAGGTGGCGGGCGACGGCCAGCAAGGGCTTACGATGCTCCAGGACGGTTTACGGCCCGATATGGTTTTGCTTGATATTGTCATGCCTAAGATGGACGGCATCGAGATGCTCACGGCGGTGAAAAAAGAAGAGAAGCTAAAAGATATTCCCGTAGTCCTGCTTACCAATCTCGGACAAGAATCCGATATTACGCGGGGCATGGAGCTGGGCGCGCTTGATTATTTCGTGAAAGCCCATTTCACCCCGTCCGAAGTAGTGAAAAAAGTTGAAGCGCTGCTTACTGCATTAAAAACTCCTCAGCAATAAGCCAATGGCACGAGATATTAAACAAGAATTGGAGGAGCTTTTGCACGCGGTGATCGATAGAGGTGGGTCTGATGTGCATATTTCAGTCGGGCGAAAACCGACCCTGCGCATCGACGGCGTGCTGGTGCGCGTCGAAGAAAAAGACGTGATCGGCGAAAACGACGCGGAGCGGTTTGTAATGGAAATTTTGACCGAAGATCAGCGCGTGCGGTTTCTGGAGAATAAGGAGCTTGATTTCTCATATAACTTCAACGATATTGCGCGATTCCGCGTGAATGTGTTTATGCAGCGGGGAAGGTTTGCCGCGGCGATGCGGCTGATCCCGACCGCGATCAGAACGCTCGATGAGCTTGGGCATCCGCCCATCTTGCATACTATCGCCAAAATGTCACAGGGGTTTTTCTTGGTGGTTGGTCCCTCGGGACAGGGGAAATCAACCACGCTTGCGGCGATGATCGATGAAGTGAATCATCAGCGTCCGTGCCATATCATCACCATTGAAGATCCGATCGAATATTTATTTAACAACGATAAGGCGATCGTTGACCAGCGCGAGGTTGGGCAAGACACGAAAAGCTTCAATAATGCGCTTCGGTCCGTGCTTCGGCAAGACCCGGATGTTATTATGGTGGGAGAAATGCGCGACCCGGAAACGATCTCCGCGGCAATCACCGCCGCAGAAACCGGGCACCTCGTGTTTTCAACACTGCACACCAACAACGCGGCGCAAACCATCGACCGCATCATCGACTCGTTTCCTCCGGCACAGCAAAATCAGATCCGCGCACAGCTTTCGGGAACGCTCCTGGGGGTGCTTTCACGGCGGCTCATTCCGCGTGCGGGCGGGGGCAGGTCAGCCGCATTTGAATTGCTCATCGCCAATCCTGCGATCAAAAACCTCATTCGCGAGAACAAAACGCACCAGATCGATCTGGTCATTGAAACGTCGGCGGAAGAAGGGATGATCTCGCTGAACCGTTCACTCGCATTACTGGTGAAGAAAGGAGAGATCTCATATGAAGAGGCGGCGGTGCACTCAATGAACCCTTCGGAATTGAGGATATTAGTTAGCAGGTAGTTTATAAAGTCATAAAGTCCTTAAAGTCCGTAAAGTCGAAAGTCTATGAAGCCAGAAATCATAGAAATGTCGCGAAGCGACTCAACGACTTTTTACCTTATGAACTTTATGACTTTTAACTAAATTTAAGCGAAGCGCATGCAATTTTCTTATCAAGTTCGTACGCAACAAGGCGAGATCAAGAACGGTTTCATTGATGCGCAAACAAAAGAGGCCGCTCTCGACGCACTTCAGCGAAGCAATTTTTTCGTGATAGAGCTCTCGCCTTCATCGGAAGGCTCGCTGACTTCACGAGGGTTTAAATTCCTTCGGCGGGTCCCGCGCAAAGAGGTAGTTATATTTTCACGTCAAATCTCCACGCTCTTTGAAGCAAAGGTCCCGCTCATTGAAGCGCTCAAGACTATGATGGAGCAGACGAATAATCCGATGTTTAAGGATGCTCTGCTTGATATTGCGAAAAACGTGGATGCGGGCGCATCGCTTTCAAAAGCGCTTGCGGGGCATAAAAAGATCTTTTCCGATTTTTATGTGAACATGGTGCATTCCGGCGAGGTGTCCGGCAAGCTTGAAGATGTTTTTCGGTACCTCGCGGACGGGCTTGAGCGCGAATATTATCTTTTGCAAAAAGTGCGCGGTGCGCTCACCTATCCTGCTTTTATTATTTTCGGGTTTGGGGCGATTGGATTCGTGATGATGGTGTGGGTGGTGCCAAATCTCACATCAATCCTGAAAGAAACGGAGCAGGAGTTGCCGTTCCTTACCAAGATGGTGATTGGCGTTTCTGATATATTCGCAAACTATTGGTGGGCGGTGCTCATCGGCATCGCCGGAGTCGTGAGCGGATTATTGTATGCGGTGAATTCTCCGCGAGGGAAGGAAGCATGGCATAGGATACAGTTGAAAATTCCCGTATTCGGGAAAATGTTTCAAAAATTTTATCTCGCGCGCATGACCGATAGCTTGAGCGTACTCATTCAAGGCGGGCTCCCCATCGTGCAGGCGCTTGAAATCACCGCGGAAGTGGTGCGCAACAAGATATATCACGAGATCCTTATTCAAACGATCGAAGAGGTGAAAAAGGGGAACACGATCAGCTCGGTATTTCGTACGCGGAAGGAGATTCCCGTGATGGTGTCGCAAATGGTGTTTGTGGGCGAGGAATCAGGCAAACTCGACAGCACACTGAAGTCGGCGGCGAATTTTTATCAGAAAGAAGTGACGGTGGTCATGGATAATCTCGTTACGCTTATTGAGCCGCTACTCATCATGGTGCTTGGTATCGGCGTGGCAATCATGGTTATGGCTATCCTTATGCCGATGTATGATATGGCGCAAAGTTTCTAAAAAAGTCCACAAAGCCCTCAAAGTTTATAAAGTGAAAGTCTGTAAAGTCCATATGAATACAAAATATATTAATAGTATCCTGATCATTATTATCGCGGTGATTGTGGTGGCGGGCGGGTTTTTCGGATGGAAAGCATGGAGTGGGCGCGGCGCCGCGCAAAAACAAGAGACAACACAAAAGAAATTCGTTCCTTTTGTCGTGGAAAATAAAGGCAAGGAATCTGAGGATCGTGATGCGGCAAAAGAGCTTGATGTGCGGGTAATCGCCGATGCGGTGCTTGCGTATGCTAAAGACCATAAGGGAAGGTATCCGGAATCCGATTTTAAAAACCCTTGTTCAGGCGTTCAGTATTGCTTAAAAGAGGTAAATATCAATACCGCAATAAAAAGGTATCTTGAAACTATTCCGCAAGTGGAGCCGTCGGGGGAGGACTACCATTATCGTGCCGAAAACGCAACGGAATCGTTTTGTGTCAAAACACCGGGCGTGCTTGAAACCGCAAATACCTCGGTGTTTCAATGCACTGAAAAAGGATGTGGAAAGGTTTTGTTTGGCGAGAGATGCAACTAATTGGTAATGTGGATATCCGCAATGTTGTTTGTAGCGCATAAGCGGTGTATACTATGGGTAATTGCGCAAAGGTCGAGTGCAAAGAGACAAAGTGTGTTCATAAGCCTCCCCAAGCTTGGGGCTTATGAACGATAGCAAAACAAATTATTTATCTATTAGCATTAATATATGACAAGTAATTCAATGAAAAAGGGTTTCACCCTTATCGAACTCCTTGTGGTGATCGCGATCATCGGCATCTTGTCGTCGGTAGTCATCGTGTCACTCAATAACGCGAGGTCAAAAGCGCGTGATTCGGCGCGCAAATCAAACATGCAAGCAATGGTAACGGCACTCGCGTTGCATTCAAGCGAAGTTTCTCCCGAGCAGTTTGCAATAGCCGACGTAGCATGTGCTACAGCAGGATGGGGCGTTGATGCTCTTGGCATCGGGTGTCCCGATATAGACACGAATCCTACGGATGCATCTGCAACCTCTCCGCTTCTGAGTGTGTTCTTGAAGGCACTTCCGAACGACGGCGCGTCAGAGACGTATACGTATAAAAACTTTGTTGCAGCTGCATATTCTGCAGGCGAAGGTGATGGTACATATTGTATGGTAGGACGGCTTGAGAACACCAACTCCGTTGGCGGTCTCACATTCTTCTGCGGTTCAGGAGGATGCAGGGATGATGCTGGAACTCTCGCAAGTCCGCTTGTGATCGGTTCATGCGTAGAAGAATAAGGTTTTAAATTATTCTTTTTTAAGCAGGCCCCCGCAAGGGGGCCTGCTTTTTTGTAGAAACGGGGAATTTTTGATAAGATAAGGAGATGGAAATTTTATTTATTTTTATATTCGGGCTCGCCATCGGGAGTTTTTTGAATGTCGTGATCTGCCGCTTTGCCGAAGGCGGGTCTATCGTGCTTGACCGGTCGCGATGCCCTAAGTGCGCGCATACGCTGTCGTGGTACGAGCTTGTGCCGGTGGCAAGTTTCGTTATTCAGCGCGCGCGGTGCCGGGCGTGCGGCGAAAAAATATCATGGCAGTACCCGCTCGTGGAGCTTGCAACCGCGCTGTTATTCGTATATATCTATGATTTTCTCCCTGCGTATTATCACGGGTGGGAAATGGCATATCTTTTCTTTGTGTGGGCATCGCTCCTTGTGCTTTTTGTGTTTGACCTGAAACATTATATAATTCCCAATAAGGTCTTGTACCCGCTTACTCTGGTCGTGGCGGCGCATGTGTTCTATGGGAGCGGGTTTATGGCGACGCCCTATGCAATAGTTTCCGCGCTCGGCGCTTCCGGCTTTTTTCTCGCGCTGTATTGTGTATCGCGCGGAAGGTGGATAGGGTTTGGCGATGTGAAGTTCGGCATATTCATGGGATTATTTTTAGGGTTTCCCTTGATACTCGTTGCGCTCCTTTTTAGTTATTTTGTCGGCGCGCTCGTAGGAAGTATAATGCTTATACGTCACTTCAAAACGCTTCAGAGCGAAATCCCGTTTGGTCCGTTCCTCGTGCTGGGAACGTTCATCGCATATTTTTACGGCAGCGGCATTATACAGTGGTATCTCAACATTTTTTAGCTTATAGGTGTTAGCTTCGTTAGTTTATAGAATGAAAAAAATAAAAACCAAAATCCAACATCCTCTAAAAGTTAATGTCGGCTTCACCATGATCGAGCTACTTATCGCGGTCGGCGTGATCGCGACTATATCTTCCCTTGTGTTTGCAAGTGTGGGGCCGAAACAAAAAAATCTGTCGCGGTCGGCTCAAAGACTCGCACAGGATATCCGGCGGGCGCAGAATTTTTCGCTTGCGCCGTCCGATACGCCGATCTGTGTGTACGGCGTGCGCGCTGAGTCCACGACAAGTTATTTTTTATATAAACGACCTGATTGTCCGCCTCCTCGCACTACCTCCGTAAACAACGAATATGATGGCGACCTGGCAAACAAAATCGAAACAGTACTTTTAGACGATATCTCGATCACAAGCGAGGTTCCGTTTGATATGAGTTTTGAGGCACCGGAGCCGATCACTTATTTGAACGGCGCAACAGGGACGGTCCCGATGCTGATCACGCTTCAAGGGTCAACCGGCACAAGAAATATATCGGTGAACCGCTTCGGAAGAGTGGAAATACAATAATGAAAAGTCAAAAGTCAATCCGCCAGCCGGCGGACAAAAGTCAAAAGTCGCAGAGGGGGTTCACGTTGCTTGAGAGCATGGTGGCAATCGCGATATTCTCTGTCGGTATTTCTGCTGCGGTGTTCGTGATCGTGCAGTCGATCAACGTCGGCACGCGCACAAAAAACAAGATCATTGCGGCAAACCTTACGCAGGAGGGTATCGAGGTGATGCGCAATATCCGCGATAGGAATTGGCTCGCAGGGAGGGCGTGGACCGATGGCATTGAGGGGCTTACCGATGCGTGTCTTCAATGGAATAGTGATAATGTTGCAGGTTTTTTTATCAACGACTCATCAGCGTGTAATACCAATCTTTTTTTTGTCGGCGGGCATTATATTCAAACAGCGTCCCCGGCGCAGTTTTCGCGCACAGTGACCACGCAAGTACTTGATGGCCCTCCGGAGCAGTTATTGGTTTCTGTTACCACAACATGCGGCGTGAATTGCAGTATTACCGCGGAAAATTATTTATATAACTGGAAGTAGGCACAGCTTATAGGTGTTAGCTTCGTTAGCTTATAGAAATGCAAAACTTAAAATCAAAAATCTCAAATTTCCTAAAAGCTAAAAGCAGTTCGACTGTCCTGAGCTCACTGCCGAAGGGCTATAAGCTAAAAGCTAGTGAGGGGTATTCCCTCATTGAATTGATGGTCGCCATCGGGGTTTTTGCGATTGTGGTGACGGTAATGTCGGGCATGTTTGCGATTTCACTGCGCGGGCAAGGAAAGTCCTCGACAATGCAGAATGTCGGCGATAATGTGCGGTATGCGATGGAAGTGATGGCAAAAGAGATGCGCATGGGAACCATCAAGACGAAGGCGGGGTTTATATTAAACTCATCGTCTGATATTCAATTCAGATCAAATATGCCCAATCGCAACAGCGCGATAGTTCAGTTTTACCTTGATACCGCAACGAATCAGATCATGTTTGATGACGACATAAACGATGCATTACCTCCCGAGCCGATCACTTCGGCGAATATCGCTGTGAATACGCTGATATTCGATGTTTCTGGTGTCTCTTTCTCGTCTCAACCGCGGATCACCATAGTAATACAGGCGGCTTCCGTGGGTACAGCCGCAGACATTGAAACGCGCATGGACATACAAACAACCATTTCTCCCCGATCACTATGAGAAAAAACTCACAACGCATAACTGATAACTCACAACAAGGCATCACTATTTATCTTGCGATGCTGATGCTTTCGATGACATTCACAACGGCGATTTTTATTTCGACGGCATTTGTGCGCGAGTTTAAAATATCCAAAGAAGTCGCGGATTCGCTGAAAGCGGTGTATGCCGCCGATACAGCGATGGAGTACACGCTATATCAGGTACGTACATCAGATCTTGTGAATACCTCCGTAAATCTTGTCGCTCTCGGCTTTGTGTCGGTAACAGCTGGCACTAGTAATGAATTGACCGATGTATCGTTGTCGAATATATATTACCATCTTCCGCCTGTGGATTGTGTTACGAATGTAAATATAAGCAGTGACAATCACGCATGCGATATAAAAGTCGCGCTTGATATCGATAAAACCGCAGGAGTTCCCGGGTGTCCATTAGATTCTACCGCGCCCGATTGCACGCTCATCACTACAAAAGGATCTCGCGGCATGATCAATCGCGCGATGGAGATTGTGTATGAGAACTTGTAACATAAAACGTGAACCATGGAACATTCGTTAAGGAAAAATTTTGCGCCTTTTTGGGTTTCAGGTTTTATGTTTTACGTTTCATGACACGCCGCGAAGCGCACGAGCGCATCGAAAAACTAAAAGCGGAGATCAATCATCATCGCTATCTCTACCATGTTCTTGACCGGCAGGAGATATCGGATGCCGCGCTTGATTCACTCAAAAACGAGCTGGTAAGGCTCGAGCGGCAATTTCCCGAACTCCTCATGCCCGATTCGCCCTCTCAGCGCGTCGGCGGCGCGCCGCTTGATGCGTTTGCCAAAGTTCCTCACCGAGCACCGATGCTCTCGCTTGAAGACGCGTTCTCACAAGACGATATGGCCGCATGGGAAGAGCGCATCAGGAAGGTGTATCCGCGCGGCGCGCGCGGGTATTTCGCCGAGCTGAAAGTAGACGGATTTGCGATATCGCTTGAATATGAAAACGGTGTTTTACAGCGCGCATCCACTCGCGGCGACGGGAGAGTGGGAGAAGATGTCACGGAGAACATCAAAACCATCGAGGCGGTCCCTTTGGCGCTTCCCAATCCCTCGTTTATTATGAAAGAGGCAAAAAACCGTGTAGCCATCATACAAAACGAGAAAATCATGAAGATCCTGAATGCCCGCATACGCAAAGGCAATACAGAGGTGCGGGGCGAGGTTTTTATGGCAAAAAAGGTATTTGAAGCGATTAATCGCGAGCGTACCGCGCAGGGCGAACCGCTCTATGCTAACCCTCGCAATACCGCAGCCGGGTCAATCAGACAGCTTGATCCGAAAGTGGCGGCATCCCGCAAACTCGACTTTTTGGCGTATGATCTTGCCACCGACCTCGGCCAGCGCACGCACGCGGAGAAACACGAGATCCTGAGTGCGCTGGGGTTTCGCACCGACGCGTATGCGCGCGCATGCGAGACGCTGGGCGATGTGTATGCGCTGTATCGGGACATAGAGGCACAGCGCGAAAAATTACCGCATCACATAGACGGCATCGTGGTGAGCGTGAACGACACAGAGACGTTCGCCCGGCTTGGCGTAGTGGGTAAGGCGCCGCGCGGGGCAGTGGCGTTCAAGTTCCCCGCGGAAGAAGCGACGACGATAATAAAAGATATTATTGTACAGGTGGGGCGCACGGGCGCGCTGACGCCGGTGGCGCATCTTGAACCGGTGCCGATCGGCGGTACGGTCGTATCGCATGCGTCGCTCCACAACGAAGACGAAATAGGACGGCTTGGCGTGAAGATCGGCGATACGGTGGTGGTAAAGCGCGCAGGCGATGTTATTCCGAAGGTCGTCGGCGTGATCACCAATCTCCGCACCGGAAAGGAAAAAGCATTTCATATGCCGAAGCGCTGTCCGGTATGCAATGAAGCAGTCGTGCGTTCTGAGGGCGAAGTGATCGTGCGATGCGTGAATAAAAAGTGCCCCGCAAAAAACAAAGAGGCGCTGTATCATTTTGCGGCAAAGCAGGCGTTTGACATCGTGGGGTTGGGGTGGAAAATTTTGGATGCGCTTTCCGATGTGGGTCTGGTATCTGATCCGGCGGATATTTTTACGATAGAAAAAGCAGACCTTATCCCGCTTGAACGGTTCGCGGAAAAATCAGCCGATAAGCTAATTGCTGCGATCGAGAAAGCAAGAGAGATCCCGCTCGCGAAGTTTTTATACGCGCTTGGCATTGTGCATGTGGGGGAAGAAACGGCGCTTGACCTCGCGCAGTATTTTGCGGCGCGCGCCCGTGTGGCGACCCCGCTTGATCTTGTACGGATTGCAGAAGAAGAAACAGCGGAAACGCTCCAAACAATTCCCAATATCGGCGAAAAAGTTGCCGCAAGCATCGAGGCGTATTTTCATAGCGCATACGCTCGGCGGCTTTTGCAAAAATTAGCCGACGCTGGTATCATCATACACAGTCCGAAGGTTCAAAAAATCGCGCAGAAATTCACCACAAAAAGCTTTGTGCTTACCGGAGAACTCGAAACAATGACCCGCGATGAGGCGAAAGAAGCGATACGCGCACGCGGCGGAAGCGTGGTAAGCTCCGTATCAAAAAATACCGATTATGTGGTTGCGGGCGCGCACCCGGGGTCAAAATACGAGAATGCGAAAAAATTGGGCGTAGCGATCATAGATGAAAAAAGGTTTCAGAAAATGCTCGCATAAAACTCCTTATTTTTAGATTAAGAAATGTCAGATGCGAGGCGCGCCGAGTATTGAAGCCGAAACTGTACTATTATAAGTACAGTAAGGCGAGACACGGAGGCGGAACGAAGCAGATGGCGTTTCATAATTAAAAATAACCATGGATAAAAAAACCATACACCACATCGCAAAGCTTTCAAATCTTCGCGTCAGCGACGAGGAGCTGTCGTCGTTCGCGCACGAGCTTTCTTCTATTCTCGCGTACGTGTCGGAGCTTAATACCGTAGATATCGCAGGCACGGAAGCCACGGGGCATGCCGGGGAGCAAACAAATGTATTTCGCGGCGATGAACCCTCAGCGCAGGATCTTGAGCTTGTCGCCGCGCTGGTGAACGCCGCACCTGATCGAGACGACGGCTATGTAAAAGTAAAAGCTATTTTGTAATACACGCCTGTATGCACGATTTACTCACGCTCACTCTTGCCGATGCGCACACAAAGCTTGCCGCGAAGGAGATTTCCGCGCGCGAGCTCGTTGAGGCGCATAGCGCGCACAGCAAAGAAAAGGATAAAGAAATATGCGCGTATGTAAGCAGGTCATTTACCGAGGCGCTCGCCCAAGCTGATCGCGTGGATGAAAAAAGACGGTTCGGAAACGATCTTTCGCCGCTTGCGGGCGTGCCCGTGGCGATCAAGGACAATATTCTCATCAAAGGACATACGGCAACCGCGTCGTCAAAGATATTACGGGATTATATTGCCCCATATGACGCGACGGTCATTAAGAAATTAAAAGAGCGCGACGCGGTATTTATAGGCAAAACGAATATGGATGAATTCGCGATGGGTTCTTCCACCGAGAATTCCGCGTTTTTTCCGACGAAAAACCCGCGCGATATCTCGCGCGTGCCGGGTGGTTCGTCCGGTGGCTCGGCGGCGGCGGTCGCTTCAGACCAAGCGATATATGCGCTCGGGTCAGACACGGGCGGGTCTATCAGGCAGCCCGCATCATTTTGCGGCATTGTGGGGCTCAAGCCCACGTACGGCGCGGTGTCGCGTTACGGAGTCATGGCGATGGCATCGTCGCTTGATCAGATCGGTCCGCTCACCAAGACCGTAGCAGATGCGGAGCTTGTGTTTCGCGCCATCGCGGGACGCGACGCGCACGACGCGACCAGTGTTTCATCGTCACGCGTCCATGCGAAGTCGCCGCTTCGTTCGCTTGTAGGCGCGCGCATCGGCGTGCCCAAAGAATACTTCGCGGTGAAAGGCATGGACGGCGAAGTGCGCTTATGCGTAGAACAGGCAATTCAAAAAATGGAGCGCGCGGGGGCAAGGATTGAGGAGATCAGCCTGCCGTATACATCGCATGCTATCTCGGCATATTACATTATCATGCCTGCGGAAGTTTCTTCCAATCTCGCGCGATACGACGGCATTAAATACGGCTACTCAACGTATGCGGCGGGGGGCGATGGCGTGCTTTCAGAAGTATATGAGCGCTCGCGCTCCGAAGGGTTTGGCAAAGAAGTGAAGCGTCGCATAATGTTGGGTACGTATGTGCTTTCGGCGGGGTATTACGATGCGTATTACAAAAAAGCCCAGCAGGTGCGCACGAAAATAAAAGAGGATTTTGTGAAAGCGTTTGAAAAAGTCGATATGATCGCCACGCCGACCTCGCCCACGACCGCATTCCGCATCGGAGAAAAAACAAAAGACCCGCTTGAAATGTACCTTGCCGACGTGTTCACCGTGCCGGTGAATCTCGCAGGACTTCCCGCGCTCTCGCTTCCGTGCGGCGATGCAGGGGGCCTGCCGGTGGGGCTTCAATTTATCGCGCCGTGGTGGGGTGAAGATACATTATTTACCGCCGGCAAAGCATTCGAGCAATTATAATATATGCCTCCCGATCTTCAAATTCCTTCATCAGTGCAAACACAGCTTGGAAGCGCCGGCGAAAGCGCGGCGGCGTTTGCGGTGTCTGAAAGTGGCATACTGCTTTTTCTATTCATAAAATTTATTTTCTTCGCGGTCTCGATCTTTTTCGTGATACATATTATTTATCTTCTGCATAAGACGGGAAATATACGGAAAGAGCTTGCATTGTTCGGCGAATCAGTCAAGCGCAAGGCGATGCCGATAGCAAAAGATATGTTCGTTATGGCGTGGCACGGCATTGAAGCGCGGATGCGCACGATGCAGGAGGCAGAGTACAAGCTCGCCATCATCGAGGCCGATAAGCTATTTGACGATCTGTTGCAGAAAATGGCGTACAAAGGAAAAGACATGGGAGAGCGGCTTAAACAGATCACGCCCGAACAGCTTTCCAGCATCAGCGCTATTTGGAAGTGCCACAAAGTGCGTAACCTTATTTCACACGACGTGAATTATCACCTTACCTTTTCAGAGGCGCAGTGGGTCATTCAAATGTATGAAGACGCATTCATAGAGCTCGGCGTTCTCGACCGCTCCGAACAGGGGTTGGAGCAATAGGGGTTGCGCAATCAGATTTTTCGTAGTAAAATTATATACGTTTTACAGGAGACCCATACATAGCGGGGTGGAGCAGCCTGGTAGCTCGTCGGTCTCATAAGCCGAAGGTCGCTGGTTCAAATCCAGCCCCCGCAACAAGATTGAATAAGGAGTGCTTGGCTCTTGCCAGCATAGCTCAGTGGTAGAGCGAGCGTTTCATAAGCGCTAGGTCGCAGGTCCGATCCCTGCTGCTGGTACGTGTGAGTAAAGTGAATATGGGCCGGTAGCGAAGCCCGGTTATCGCGTCTCCCTGTCACGGAGAAGATCGCGGGTTCGAATCCCGTCCGGCCCGCCAGATGTCCAAGTTAGAACCTTAGGTACGGCAAGGGTTTTTGAGCCCTTGCCCACGACTTTTGGGGGATCGAACTTGGACAATTGTAAGTCCATAAGAACATCAAAGACTGGCGTCCATATCGGCGTCAGTTTTTGATTTTGAACAGTGAAGCCCTCAATGCAGAGTTTTAATACCGTGCGTTTCTGACTCGTGCCACTCTTTTGGTATACCTGATCCGCATGATCGGTAAAGTCCAGAAGCTCGTTGAATTTCTGCACGAATTTGTCCGACTTGCCCTCGAGCTCGGCCAAGCGATCCTGATACATCTCCTTCTCCTTTAAGAGCTCATCCTGAATCTTTATAAAGACCTCTGCATCTATGATGCGTTTTGAGCGATCCACCACAATGTTGCGGATCTGCTGTTGCACCCTGATTAAGTCGAGCTTCATGCTCTTGCGTTCGTTATCCTCCTGATTCAGACGCTCCTGCGCGAAATGCTGGAAGTAAGCATCTAGAACGGTCTTGAACTTAGACGGCAACTGCACATGCGAGAGATATGCGACAACCTGTTCCTCGATCAGCTCGGATCGTGTGTATTTCTTTTCTGGACACTTCGGATCACGTCGGTGAGAGCAGTTATAGTACAGATGACCTTTTTTCACCTGACCACTCAACATCGAACCGCAGTAACCACATCGCATGAATCCAGTAAGCGGAAAGGTGTGTTTGCGAGATCGGTCTGCGTAGTGATTGTGCTGTGCAATAATCTCCTGAACATCGTCGAATGCCTTCTTGGTGATAAGCGACGGGAAATTTGCCTGACTTGTCGCGGATCGTGTTTTTATCAGACCGTAGTAGATCGTGTTTTGAAGCATGCGCTCAACACCTTTCTTTGAGACACGCTTGCCAGCCTTGCTCTTGAGACCTCGCTTTGCCAACTCGTCACCGAGTGTGTAATAAGAAAATTTGCCGGTTGAATAGAGCTCGAACCCGAGCTTCACATAAGGAGCCCGGATATTGTCCACGATCAAGGATTTGGTCTTCCGATCGTTCATATAGCCGATTGGAGCGTATCCTGGGAACCTACCACGCTCTACGGCCTCTTTGAGACCCTTCCTGACCTCCCAGCTGATGTTCTGGGACGTCCATTGAGCAATAGATGACATGATGTTCTCGACAAGCTCTCCGGAGAAAGACTCATCGAATTGCTCGACCACTGAGATTAACTTGACGTCGTGCTTTTTGAGCATCATCTTGATCGCCGCATAGTCCGCGACGTTGCGACACATACGATCAAGTTTGTGCATTAAAATAACGTCGATCTTGGTTTCGGTCTTTGCCCGATGAAGCATTTTCTGAAGCTGTGGACGGTCGACCGTACGAGCCGATTCACCCTTTTCCTCGTAGATGCCGTCCGGTGCAAGATTCCAATTGTGATCCATGCCGTACTTTTGGCACGCCTTGACCTGTGCTGGGATACTCAATTCTCGTTCGGCCTGACGAGTGGTAGATACACGGCCGTAGATTAAATAGTTAGTCATATGATTTTATAAATTGTTGATTGTTTTTTGACCTTTACTTTATTATTGATCCTCTAAAATAACTTCAGGGCTCTCTTGCGGAGAGCCCTGTTCGTTAATACTTCTTAATGTGATACACCAGCCGACCTATCATCTTGCTCTCCTTGAGATGGTAGGTCTTTTTGAATCCTTCCTTCTCCGGCCGGAGTTCGAGATGATCGCCTCGTTCGTGGTAGTAGGTCATCACCAGTCCGTCCGGTGTATTCATGATCACGATATCGCCATTCTTAGGAGGCGCATCGGCATCGAGGATGATGAAGTCCCCAGCAAGAATACCGGCATCGGGTAGCGTGAGATCGGATACCCGAAGTCCGAACACTCGATGACCGGATGGAACGCCATCTTTAGGGAGTAGCACAAACTCACTCGTTCGACTCAGATGACCATCGAGATCATCGATGGGGATCGCTACGAGCACTGGCAATTTGAAGTGGCCATCAACAGAAAAAGAATTTTTCAAATCTTCAAGCCCTTGCTCAAGCTTGCTTGCGGCCTCGTGTACACGCTTCTCACCGACACCTTTGATGTCGAATTTATAATTGCTCTCCATGCTGACCTGCTGGATTTTGCCTTCGGTCCAACGCTTCCTCACTTCCTCCTCGGGGAGTTGGTAGGCCTTAGCAAAAACATCCAGCTGTTTTTGAGACGGGACGCGAGCACCGTTCTCCAACTGACTCACATAGCTCGACGAAAAGCCGAGCCGTTTCGCCAGCTCTTTTATAGTCCAATTATTCGATTCTCTCTGCTGTTTTAGATATGAGCCAAATGACATATTTGTTGATTTTGCTTAATTCATTACCTGCGACCTTATGAGTACATGATAGCAAGTTAGTAAACATTAAGCAACTTTGCTTATCCACAGGTGGTATTCTTGACGAGTTAAGCAAAATTGCTTAATATGACTATAGAGGTCTATTAGCTAATAAATATGAAAACAACACCAACGAATGTACGGCTGAGAGATCTTCGGATCAAGAAGGGGCTGACACAATATCAGCTCGCTCGGATTCTAGGGTTTCGGCACAACACGGCAATCAGCCGGTATGAGACCGGCCGAAAGCGGCCGAGTCTTGAAACTGCCCAGCGAATCGCCCTCGCGCTGGGGGCAACAGTCGAGGAGGTCTTCCTGCCGTGAACAGGAATGCGAAATAAATAAAAGTGTGAGGTCACTCTTATGAATCGCAACACATGTCACAACCAACAAAGGACGAGGAAGCTCTCATGGAGCTTACCAAGACCGCTCTTGCCGATGTTCTCGGCCGAGAGCCTACCAAGCAAGAGGTTTGGCGTGTCCATGCTGGATTCAAGCGCATGGCATTCATGCTATTGGATCACTTAGATCACATCAAAAAGTATGACAACCAAAATCCTGATAAAGAGACTTATCCAGAGGATCTGGAAGCGGATGACTCGGAAGCCTCCGACCCGGAGAGAACTCTTGGCGAGGAGGGAGAGTCTGCTGAGTAATTTCACGATCCGCGAATTGGAGAATCCAACCATGCGCCGGGACTTTTGTAGAGCGATGGACAACATCGACCGAGCCCTGCCCAAATCCAGAGAATGGTAGACCGCGCCTTACTCTCCCCTCAATGGCGCCAGACGTGAAGGGAGGAATAAGGTGCGGTCTGTTTGTCGACCACGCCTTTATTAATCTTGGCCATGTCAGATGAAAAAATAAAAGTTAGAGATTTAAGAAATGGCGATTGGTATTGGATCAACAAAGTGCTCATTGATGAGCACGGCGAGAAAATCAAGCCGATCGGCATCGCAATTTATAACTGCCTGGCGGCTCATGCCAACCAGGAGGGTTTTTGTTTTCCGTCCCATAAGCACATTGCCAAAAGAATAGGGGCGAGCATCTCGAGCGTGCAAAGAGGCATCCGGCAACTCATCAAACTGGGAATCATTCGTAAGAGCCGACAACGCTACCATAACCTGTACTACCTGTTGAAACTAGATAGGTCATATAGACCGAACTCAAACAAGATCGGTCAGTCAGACCTGCACATCGGTCAACCTGACCGGTCAGATCAGTCAGCCGGAACTACTAACAAGAATAAAGAAAAAGAATTAAATAAAAAGAATTACGCTCGTGATCAAAAAACTGTGGATAACTTGGAGGAGATGAAAGCGATGCTGGCTAAAAAGATGTCGATGAATCACCCAAAGCGATCGGCAATGGATGATACCTAATTTGCCCGTTAGCTGTCCGGGAAGTAGTCGACCCCGGACAGCGACGATTATTAATTAACTATGATCGAGGATATCTGAGGCCGAGGCCCGAATGGCACATGAACCGTTCTTTGAAGTTTGAGCCTCTATTGCCAATCAGAACGGGAACCTACATCGGGTTGGCAACAGACCACCTCTGGAAAAACAACTATGGATAAAGAGGAAAACAACATAGGCAATTGTCCACATTGCACTAGGATCATCTTTAAAGATGCCATTTTCAATTCCGAGGCCTCATTCTCCACGCGTTGCCCACACTGCAACAAGCCTGTAAAGGTGATCATCAAACACAAAGTTGAGATCACACTTATAGCGGTGCAAAATGAACGCAACCCAAAGAAAGGTCCCGGTCTCGGCATTCTGAAATAACTCAAGCACCTTGAGAGCTGAAAACAAAAAGGAGCTATTTGTTAGCCCCTTTTTGCCGTTTGTTTGCCCTTGTGGCGAGCTTTGCTCGAGGGGTTAGACTTTGTACAATGTCGCCCTCGGCAGGACTCGGATCTGCACCCTATTCATAAATAACTGGGAGCATATTTTTGATACTGATTCTTATCGACAAAAATAATGGAGTTGACATAGTGAAGCGTAGTCTCCAATAAAGTATGTCTAAGCTGTCTGTTCAAAGACACTAGATTGGCTCCCCGGAGAAGCATATTTGCTGACATTGAATGTCTAAGAAGGTGGGGATAGGTTCTTTTACTTATCTTTGCCCTTCTAGCCAAAATATGAACGAGTTTCCTTAAATCTTGACCTTTGTAATTATTCTGCGCTATAAGAGTAGTGAAAAGAAAATCATCTTCTGATCGCGGATATTTTTCCAAATACTCCAAAACAATTTTGGTGCATTCAGGAGAGATTTCCGAAATCCCATCTTTGAAACCCTTACCGCTCACAACCCTCACGGCGTTTTGGGTATACAGAAAGTCTCTTTTTCTAAGATTGCACAACTCCTTATTCCTTATGCCGGAGTAGGCAAGAAGTGAGACAATTGCTTTCTCTCTAATATTTTTAGAGCAAAATATGAGAGTGGTGATCTCCGCTTCGGTGAGCGTATCTTTCATCAACGGCTTTGGCTTTTTCTGTCTACCTAACTTAATCGGATTACCAATAAACTTCATATACTTTTCTATCGCCAAGGAAGTGTTCAATTTATAACTATACGAAAATGGCGAGGTGTAAAAAGTGTAGACATAATCTTTTACTTTTTCGTGATCAGGATACTCGCCGACAGTACCAATGAAGCGTTTTGCTCCCCCTACATAACCATGAACCGTAATCTCTGATAAACCTTCATCCACAGTCAAAAACCGTGCAAACATTGTTTGATTCGTCATTTTATTGTTGTTAATTTGTAATTAATAAAGATACCCTGTGGCGTAAACCATAGGGTATCTTTTTAGAGCACTCCGCAAGCACGAAAACTCACTTAATTTTTGCCATTTGTTTGCCCCTGTGGCGAGCTTTGCTCGAGGGGTTAGACTTTGATGCCTTTTGCCCACCGACCGAGCCGTTGGACGAAAATTAAGAGCTTGCCACCTCCGTGTTACCCAGCTAGCGCATCAGATAGGATCATGACCTCTCTGCCTTTTCGAGATTCGTACGCATTGTATTTCAGAGTAAAGTTGATGATGCGTCGATCAGGGTACAGAGATTTAATTTCTTTTTTATTATCATAAGTCAGTAGCCAAAAAGCGTCGGCATTTTTATTGAGCTGGTTTGCCAAAGCTTCGTGATTATCTTTTTTGTAGTGGTTTAAATATAGGGTTGCGCCTTTTTCAAAATAAGGAGGATCTAGATATATAAAAGTATTTTTCTTATTCAAGTAGTCTTTAATGAGATCGAGCCCGTCCTTGTTGAAAACCGATATCCGGTTTTTATATAGAGAGAGTTGACGAATCCTTTCGGCGAGTTTTTCCTTATTAAATCTAGCGTCGATTTTATAGTTGCCTTTTTGTTTTATGCCACCGATAGGCCCGCCATCCAGAATACCGGACATGTTTGTCCTGTTGAGAAAAAAGGTGGCGAAGCCGCGCTCAAATCGTGGCGCTCGAGGATTACTATAGATTGCCTTCTGCTTTTTCCACTCCTTTATCGTAACAGGTGTGGAATGTATCTTTTTAATAAATTTTGCTGAGTCAAAAATTGCTGACCTCCAAAACGAGTAAATTGCCTTATCAAGGTCGTTAATAACTATGTGATCCACCTTTTCCAGAAAAAGCAGAGCGAGAGCCGCTCCGGCGCCGCCAGCAAATGGCTCGACATAGGTAACTTTTTCGAGTCCGTTTTCCTTGATCACATTATCAAAAAATGGAAATAGAAAAGTCTTACCCCCAGGATACCTTAACGGGCTATAATGAAACTTCTGGTTTCTTTTATGGGTTATTTTTTGCATTTTGTTTTGGCTTAGGGTCAAGAATGTAACGAAACATTTTCTCCATTGCATCCCAAGCTTCCTCTACTTCTTTATCTGTGGCAAAAACGCTGGGATTATGATTTGTCGCATTCATGGCTTGCGCCGAATACGAAATCATCGTTGTGCTACTAATAATTTTCTGTGTGACTTGTGAGAGTTGAGTGTTTTTATCGGTGTCCATCTCGCTCTTGAATGCTTTCAGTACATCATCTAAAAAGACATAGCTTTTGCCCTTAGATGGCTTAATGGGATTGCCGCAGTGATCAAAGTAAGCCTTAAGCGCGCATTCAAGAAAACTGCGAAGTAGATCGTGAGATGCGTTTGGGAATTTATGATAGTCAATTCCTTGTAGTTCGATCAGCATCCTTTTTACGGCCGGTGATTGCAGGGTAAATTTAACATCTTTAGGCGCAAGCCTTATCCTTTTTCGCGTATAAGCTAAACTGGCCTCTTCAAAATCCTTGCTCGTGAGAACCTTACCTCCTTTTGTCTGGCTCGGGGTGTCGTCCTTTGAAAAATTATCCAGGTACGCCTTTCTGCTTTTTTCATTGTTTAAAGTACGAGAGTCAACAGCCTTCTCAACTACGTCTTGTACAATGCGCCCAAAGCCTTTCTCAAACTCCTTTTTGTCGATGTTGATTTTTACTTCGCCGTCACCGTCAAAATCAAAGCCGAGAAAATCTCTAACCTGTTTGTCCTCGTACAACCTCTCGATAGTGGAAGCTGGAAACGTACGTTCGTTATGAACTTTCTTGGCGATCTGCTCAGAGTCGTACTTGATCGACTTGGCTATCTTATGAACGTTAATCATCCGCAGGAATTTGTTGATATCAGCAGTTGGATAGTCGTCTCTCAATTCCTGTACTGTCTTACCACGTTCAAGTTCCGCCTTATAAAAATATGCCTGTCGAAGCGGACGCCATGGGCGTCGCGTGTTCTGTGTATGCTTGCTCGCTAAGAAATGCCTAACCGAGTCCCGATCCGGTGCGACAACCACCTCAACCTCACCAATAGATGGACTGGTCTTTTTTACTATCTCTTTGATGCTAACTTCTTTTGACGGAACGATCTCCGGACGTGCCAATACTTTCAAGGCCGCAACTCTTCTGTTTCCATCTATGACGGTGAACTTTTTGCCTTCCTTTACAACGACCGGAACTTCATCTGGGAAAAATCCGTCGGTGGCTATGCTTTCCAAAACCTGCATAGCATTCTCATTGAAAAACAGATCATTAATCAGAGCCTCTTGCGATGATTTAACCTCAACCTGTAGCCGGATGTTCTCTGGATCAAGAAAAAGATCGGTAATTTTTACTTTCTGTCTTGGCCATTTGTCGTAGTTCGGTTTTGTAGCTGTTTTTGTCATAAGCAATTATTTATATTATAGCTTTTTTTCTGAATTTTTTGAATAGAATTATTTCAGCTTCAACTTGTCCGACTTCAAACCTTCAACAATGATCTTCATGCATTTATTGAAAGTACGCATAGCCTCTCCCTTGAGAGGGGTGTCTTGAATACTCAAAAGTGTTTCTCTGGTTGATTGATCGAGTCCGATGATATCGTCCATAGTCTTTATTTCGACGTTGGGCTCATTTCGCAAAAGAAACCACTCTTTGTCTGTGGTCTTGCTGTGATCAAGCACTTCCAAGTCTTTATGCGTCATTTTAGGAAAAAGGTAGTAGAACTTTTTATCGTAAAAATAGTATTTGGTAAGAAACATCTCGCCGACGGCAATGTGTCCTGCACGCTGTGATCCATCGGTGAAATTCCTTCTCATCCGACCGGCGTATTTAATAACATAACCGTCTTTTATAATTGTCGACCGTTGCTCTGCAAATTTCTCCCAGTCTCCGCCGTAAGCGGCATTGAATTTAGTTATAAAAATCTCGTGCATCTTTTCCAGATATGCATCAACGTAAGTGGAGAATGCTACAGGATCGTGATAGCACTCCAACAAATCCTTAACGACGGAGAGGTCGTCTGTAATTAAATATTTTCCTTTCTCCACCTTAGATGCAAAGTAAGCCATACCATAGAGGTCTGGCTGGATTTTCTGAGTACCTTTTTTCAAATAATAAACACCGATGATGCCATTCTTTACGCCGCCAAGTGCATGGTGGAATCTCTGATAGAGAGCGTTACCTGCGGAGTTCCTGCTCAAAGCATCAGTGCCTTCCAGTGCGATCACCGGCTTCTTGTTTATTTCTTTACCATTCAGTCCGTCCACCCATTTCTCATCCACATACCATGCGGCGTCACACGAGCCATAAGAAACGCCCTCAAATCCAAAAGTAAGACCACCCTCTGAAAAGGGCTTTTGATCCTCGTTACTGCTCTGTGGAAAGATTCGAAGTTTAATCCCTTTGGTTTCGTGGCCAAGGGTATCTAGAATCTCTCTTTTTATAATTTCGTCGCTGGAGTATGCCATATTATAAGGATTTAATTTTTTCCAGAATCGCTTCCGTCTCCAACGCCAAGACGAAACTAACGAGGTCGGACTCTTTGTTTATCTCTTCACCTTTCAGCTCGAGGTAGAACTGCTTGAGTTCGTCGTTCGTGAGATTAGAGATAAGATAAAACTTGATGTAATTGCCGAGCCAGATTGTATACTCCTGCCGTGATAGTGGATTTTCTGCAGTGTATTTTGTTGCGGGGAGGGTGATTTTTATTTTGAAGTCGGCGTCCAAACTTATCAGACCGAAATAGTCCTTTGATGGCTTTGCCTTTGCCGGATGGATCTCGAATCCTTGATCAAACAATCCGGTGTTGAGATATTTTTCCAGCTGTTTAGTCATGACGAGGTTGCCAGTTTTCGCTTCGCCAACAATGAAGTCGTGAGTAACATGATCAGTCTCGTTCTTCGCCCCTTGCTTGAAGTTTCTTATGAGTGCCAGCTCAATCATGTGGAAACCTGTGCTTGGGAGATATCCATAGTTGCTTATTTTAGTTATGAGCTCACTCAGACCGTATCCGGCAAAATCCGGAGAGCCAATCGCGTGAGCGAGAGGTATCTGATTCTCAACAATGAAACCGAGATGTCGGAAGTATTCACCAGCAAGGTACTCCATAAAAGGTTCCATTCCGTTGCCTTGTTTGCTTGTCTCGATGCGTTGGATGACGTAGTTTTCTCGGTCTTTTATGTGATCAAACTTTGTCTTGAGTAGGTCTACTAATTTCTCTTCCGACTCAAACTCAATCGGGACGATATATTTATCGCCCTCAAACAAATATTTCTTTGCTTGCGACAAAATGTATGGCGTGTTTTTAAGGACACCGTTGTCGAAAATGCCCGATACGAATTTGTAGTTAAACGCATTATAGAAAAGCTTCATTAAGCCTTTCGGAGTGAAAGGATAGATCGGATTTTCAAAGTACCCGGCACCGGTAATACTGCTATAGATAAAAGCCTCCTTCGCGGGCATTTTGACAGCCGTGCCCATTTCAGTCTCGACGATCTCAAAATCGAAGTTGGCTTTGAATATATTGAAAAAATCTTTAGTGTATATTTCCATAAATTAAACGTGTTGTAATTTAAATAAGCTTTGCTGAACCTCTTTTTTTTTCTGCTCACGCTTCTCCTCTTTGGGGACATCCTGAAAGAGATTCGTAATATTCTCAATGCTCAATCGTTCGTGTTCGGTGACTTGAGACCCATCGAAAATCTTGCTTATCACGACTCCCACAAACAGATCATACGCCTTATTCAGATTAAAGAGTTTGCCATTGTTCTTGCCGAGGCATTTGACGATCTCATTCGCAATCTCGTCGGGATAGATCACTTTTTTACTCGTCGCCGGTGCTTTCTTTTGAGAATTTACAAAGGTCACGTAGAAGTCCGACTTAGGCGAGAATTTAGCCCAGTTTTTGTTGTAGGGACTGCCAAAGGTGTCATAGGATGATATGTCCACCAATTCCATCCCGTGATCCCTTATCAATTCCGCAAGACTGATCCAAATTTTCAAATCTTTATTGTGGAACGCAAGCGTGAAGTAAGCATCTTTTTTGAGAACCCTTTTTGCTTCACCTATAAAAGCGGTGAGTTGGTCGTAGTATTCGTTCACTCCCTTTTTTTGCACGGGATTTATGATAACTTCGTTCTCAATTTCAAACTCTTTTTCGAGCCAGCAATTCCAGATATATGAAAGTTCGGAGTATTGGATCGTGTCACCGTATGGAGGGTCGGTAATCAAGTAGTCCACGCTGGACGGTTTTATCTCGGTCATTTTCAGCGATGACTTGTTGTAGATTTTTGATACCGGCTTTGAGACCTTGTTGCGTGAAGCTTTCTCTGAGATAACCACCTTCGCCATTTTTACGTTATCGACTCGATCAACAAATCTCCACCAAACATTCTCCTCAATAAAGTCATCCGGAATCCAAAAGTTATTTACACCAAGAGGACGAACATTCTCCGCTTTTAATTTGCTCACGTGCAGTAAGGTGTTTGTGAAAGCGAGCATGAATAAATCTCTGTTTTTTAGAGGTAGTGCGTTGATAGCGGTATGAAGTGTTGCCAAAGCAAAGAGATTCCTCTTTGTGAACATATCTGACACTTTCTTCACGCCCTTATAAGAAAAGCGATCCTTATAGAATTTCTCCGGAAAGTCCATGTCCGGATACTTTAAGCTCTTAGGAAACTTTACGGTCGGCTCTAGTTCTTCTTGAGAGAGACTAACTTTTTGCTTATTGCGGAAACTACTATCGGCGATGACAGCGTTATAATCCTTGCTGTTTTTCTTTCCAAGAATGGTGTACAGAATATATTTGTCTTTCGTCGTGTAGAGAGGCATTATTTTTTCCCGAACAGCTTGCTCAATTACCGAGAACTCATCCTCGAAAGAGACCGGATCATAGCTGACATCCATAGAGTTTTTTGCCAAGAACACGGCGAAAGGATTCAGATCGTACCCAATAAAGTTTCTATCGGCCAAGACTGACTGCAATCCTATAATTCCACTACCACAAAACGGGTCCAAAACGATGTGGTTCTTTTTGGAGTATCTCTCAATGTATTGATCAACAACAAACCAAGGTTTCCTAGACCAATACTTGTGAAGCTTTGCGACGCGCGAATACTGACGATCATGTTTGATATCGTTTACGTCGACAAGGTTCTTTACGATTTGTGAAATGGTTAATGACATATTATTTCTTTTGGAACACTAAACAGTAATGATGCAAGATGTTGCTTGCCCATGCTGAAGGGTATCCGTAAGGGGCTAGTCCGACCTTATCCTGTATCCAAAGCTTCTCATCTTTGAGCATGTACTTCTTTGATAGAAGTCGTGCCAAGTCCCAGGCCAATGGATACATTTTACCTTCCTTCTTGATATTCTTCACGATCACCACGAGGTAACCTCCGTCTTTGAGCAGATCGAAAATATCGAAATAGATATTTGCCAATTTCTCTAGAAAGAGGTCGTAGTCACCGATGTTGCCCAAGTCTTCTTCTGCTTCCGAATAATTAACATCGAAGCCGTCTTTAGTCCTGTCTTTTTTGAAATCTTTAGTACTTCTGTTCAACACATCCCAATACGGAGGTGACGATATCGAAAAGGAAATTTTTGGTAGCTTTAATTTTTTAATATTGGCCGCATTTTCGTTAAAGATGGTCTTTTTGAATTCCGGAGTTCTCTTGAGAGATAGATCGTAATATTTTTTGTTGAGCTCAATACCATATCCAACTCTACCTGTGCGCTTGCAAGCGACCATCGTACTTCCAATCCCACAAAACGGGTCCAACACAGCCTCTCCCTTTTTGGTAAAAAAGTTTATGAACCCTTCAATCATCGTAGGTGAAAATGTCGCCGGATGATCCTGAGTGTTAGGAGATATATCTCGCTCTTCTTTCAAATCTTTGTGTAAAGCATTAAAAATAAACCAGCTACAACTAAACTTCACCCACTCTTTTCCTGTCATTTCATTAAGTGGATTGGATAGATCGTAAGCGCCATCTTCTGCGTTAATCAAAATCGCATTAGCTTTTTCAACATCGCCACCTGGGTTATACAAAGCAACTTCTGACCACTGCTCAATAAAGTGATCGGGAATTAATTCCTTTTTGGTCTTAAGGATATGAGCAAGCTTCTTTTTTGCCTGCTTATTTTTTTCCTCATCCAAAACAGGTACGACTTGTTTCTTATCTTTGTAGTAAAAGTGGGATTTCATAAATGATTTATTCCTGAATATATTCCTGATGACCGCATCGACATGCTGTGCCGTCATTCGTTGCCATGCTGAAGTACGACTTCTTCGCAACGATAATAAAGTCTTCAAAGAAAGGCCTGAACGACAAAACCTGCGAGTCCGCTTGGAGTGCTCGCATAAGTTTTTTGTCGTCCCCATCCGGAGTCGGATCGCTAGAGCCAGGATGATTCATGAGTAGCATAAATTTCTTGGCAAGAAACAAAGAGTAGTAATGCCAGAGCATCTGCGTGTCGAGGTTCTTGGGGGAGGAACCAAGAAAGACCTGATGCCCGAGGAACAGGTTTTTGTCGTCAAGATAAATTCCAATTATTTTGGAAACGCTTTCATCTTCCAAATCTTTAAGAAATTTGTACAGGTCTTCCGGATCACGAACCTGACCCTGAATTGGAAGCTCAACATCGGTCTCAACAATCTCATATTTCTTGAGATATCGTTTGCCGTCATCATTTTTGTGTTCAACGTTTTTCATAGGCGATTTCCTGAATTAATTATATTTTTATATACCGTGTGCCTCGACGAAGACCCACGCGCCTCACCTTGCCCAGTTCGACCAAGCGATCCAGTGACTGCTTCACCGTGCCACGAATGATGCCAGTGGCTTTGATAATGTCACCCGGAGAGGCCTCGCCAACTTCAGAGAGGTATTTCCACACCTCGTATTGCTTGGGAGAAAGCGTGTCCTCAATTTTTTCTTCCTGCAGATATGATAGTGCTTTTGTGGCTTGTTCTCGCACGACTGACAAAAAGAAATTAAGCCACGGCGAGATGGTATCGTGATCAGTTTTGAAGGTCTCCTGAGATTTGCGGAGTGCGATATAGTATTCATCCTTGCGACGTTCAACAATCTGCTCGTGCGAGACATACTGTATAAACTGGTAACCCGATCGGAGTAGCAAAAGATTTGTGAGGACACGCGAAAGACGCCCATTGCCGTCCTCAAATGGGTGGATTTTCAAAAACTCCACAATAAAGTTTGCGATTATAAGAAGCTGGTGGAAACGATTCTTCTCAAGAGCATCATCAGTCCAATCAACAAGTTCCTGCATTTCCTTGCCGGTGAGAAATGCCGGTGTGGTCTCAAACATGATCTTTACGACTTTGCCATCGGGTCCAAGTACTCCGACAGTGTTCTCTTTCTTTTTGTAACCGCCACGATGCGTGTCGTCTTTGATCGAGTATTTGAGAAGCTGATTGTGAAGCGAGGTGATCACACCTTCTCGAAGTGGCAGAGTCTGGAAGCTGTCGAAAACATTTTGAAGCGTTTCAAGATAGCCCTGCACTTCCTGCGAGTCACGATCTGCAAACTTAGAGACCGCAAGACCCTGCATAACTTTCTCCACTTCCTCATCGTTTAGCTTTCCACCCTCGATACGATTGGATGCACCGGCAGAGGTGATCAATGTCGACTTTTTAAGATTGGTGATTGCCTGCGGCGACATTCTGAGACCAGATTTGAACTCGCCTCGAATGCCATCGATCTCACCCAAAAGAGCCACGATATGAGGATCGGGATTTTTTATGCGGTGATCGAATTTTTGAATAATATCGTCCATGTGAATAAATTATCGCTTAACATTTAAAGCTATAAACCATATAGCCAATTATACTCAATTATAGCCACAAATGCAAATAACAGCCCCTGTGGGCAAGTTTGAGCAGTAATTCAAAGGCATACTGCAAATAAGCTCTTTTTTCTGATAAACTAGCTCAACAACTGAATAAAGGCCTAAACCCGGTCCCGGGCATGGTCGCAAAGCCATCCAACCGTCCTCGCAAGGGATTTTTCTGCGCATTCGTGCAGAAAGGTGGCTTTGCGGGGATTTTGTTTTACTCGTGAATCCAATACCAGTACTGGTTTTTAAGGTCTTCACTCAGTTGGAAAGTATCAGCATGAGAAAGCGCACCCAGGTACGACTGAAGCGATTGGGACAGAGAATGCTCGTCAATCACTCCTTCCCGATACTGTGCTACCCGATATTTAAGCTTGCGAAATATTCGATGTTTCGTTTTGCTTCGCAAAAGCCGGTAGTGAGGCAGGATCACGTATCCCAAGAAATCCACCCCCTTGCCGCATATGCGGATAGAAACTTTCTTGGGATGCAACGAGAGCTTCAGTCTTTCGCTAAGAAATTTTTGGATCGGATCGATCAAATCCTCCAGATATTTTTTGTTGGTCGATACGACCAAGAAGTCGTCTGTGTAGCGCGCGTAATGTTTGATCTTCAACTTTTGCTTAACGAACTGGTCGAATTCGTTCATGTAAACGTTGGCAAACAATTGCGAAGTGAGGTTGCCGATCGGAACACCAAGGTGCTCAAAGAGCGTCTTCCAACCGCCCGTGAAGCTCCAAACTATCTGCTGTAAAAGCCACACAGTATCCGGATCTACAATTCTTTTTTTGAGAATATCCAACAAAATCCCATGATCAATCGAATCAAAAAACTTCCGCACATCGCACTTAAGTGCATAACAAGGAACCGTATAGTTTCGGCTTTCTTTCCGAAGCATGACTTCAGCGGCCAGTACGCCCTTGTGCGAACCCTTGCCAATGCGACAAGAAAACGAATTGGGAATGAAAGTCTCCTCAAAAATAGGGTTCAGTATCCGGAACACCGCATGGTGCAAAACCCGGTCTCGTACCGTGGCTTTGTGAATGTGGCGAACCTTCGGATCACGAATATAGAAGCCCGTATAAGGCCCATGAGTGTATTTCTTAGTGACCAAGTCCCGGTGAAGCGAAAAGATATTTTTCTCAAGAGAAAACTCAAACTCTTGGACATCGAGTTTTTTGCCTTTATCACTTCGAAATTCCTCCCACGCCAAAACGAGGTTCTCTAACGAAATGATCCGATTAAATAAATCCTTATAAATCTTCATAACTATGAATGACTTCGATATCCCGATCTTCAAAAAAGCCTACGACCTCTATAAGCTCTTCCACGAGTATAGAAGGGTCGTGCCTAAACAAGATCGGTTCACTGTTTTTGAGAGATGCGAACATCTGATTCTTGACGTAATTGAGAGCATACTCCAGGCGAGTGGCGAACAAAAGCAAGCGAAAGTACCGACATTGGAACGATGCAGTCTCAAACTTAATATGCTTCGAGTCTTTATTCGTCTTATGAAAGACGTTAAAGCTATCGATGCAAAAAAGTACGTCGCATTGGAAAGTATCGTGGATGAAATCGGCCGAATGCTCGGAGGCTGGATTCGATCCACTAAGACTGGGTAAGAGAAAGGGTATCCGTTTTGCGGATACCCTTTCTTGCAGAGAGAGACTTCGAGACAAAGGCCGAAGCGGAACCATAGTTCTCGTTGGCGTTGTCGTACCAGTTGGCGTTGAACTTGACCTTGCCGTCGTTGAAGTTGAAGATCGGCGCGTTCGAGAAGTCGCCATCGGCATCCGGATTATTGCCCCCACCCATCTGTGTCACCAAGCCTTAAGCTTTACTTCCCGTTGGAAACGGAACTATATGCTTTCAGCCCTGAAATTAATTTGACAGCATCCGCCTTGCGGCGAAACCTGTACCAGACGAGGACAAGCAGTATCTCCCAACACAACACGCTCTTGGAAACCGTAGTCTCCATGACTCTGGTTGTTTTCTCGTTGAATAGAGAGAGTTCGGCGACAGCAATCCGTGAACGGCTGTACATTAGCCTAGACTCAGAGTTATTATACCCCAAGAAGGGGGTTTTGGGCATATTCTTGACAAAACCACTAATATTTGCTATACTTAGGCATTGAAATTAGTTCTTTGAATCAGCCTTATTTATGAGTCGAGCGCACTGGGCATAAAGCCTTTTTATACCTAATGCGCTCGCCTCACATTGAGGCAGACGTTGGCCTGAGCGATTCAGGTAAGTTCAAAACCACAGGAGGTTGACGATGACGACACAGTCGATCACGTCCATCACGGATGGACAACGGAAGCAGTACAAGCGGTTCGTCGAAGACGCCGCGGACAAGGCCTTGGCGGAAGCCGGGCTCGACAAGGACGGCATCCAGAAGCTCATCGAGAACGGTGACGAGTTCCAAGCTCGCATCGTGACCGGCATCAAAGAGCTCTCGGTGTCCAACCAGTTCGCCGACGAGGAAGTGCAGTCCAACTACGCGTATCCCAAGGGCTACAAGGTCAAGGGGATCACGGAGCAGACGAACATCCTGCGTCAGCTCTTCCCGGGCATCGGCTTCGCCGATGAGAAGCTGGCCGAGCAGCCGCTTCCCCCGAACGCCGAAGGGTGGTTCGCCATCCCGAAGTGGCAGACGCTCGCGCCGACGTATGGCGAAGCGGTCGAGAAGGTGCTCGCGATGATCGGGTCCAAGCGGAAGTTCTACAACTACCGTGACGGCCAGCTCGGAGCGGAGTACCTGCGACAGCACGCCAAGACGGTGAAGATGTTCCAGAAGCTCGGCGACGAGCAGAAGGACTTCGACATCCTCGTCGTTCCGGCCCAGTTCGGTCTCCGTCACAAGGGCCGTTCGGTGCGCCGGGCACGTGAGGTCTTCACGGCCAACGAGTTCGGTCTCGGAGCCTTCGCCGTCGGCATCATGTTGCTGACCCACCCCGAACGCGAGGTTCAGTGGGAACAGCTTCACATCGACTGCGCTGGTGACGAGTTCTCTCCGGGCGCCAATGGCGTCTTCTCGGTCGCGCCGATCTTCGACTTCGACGGCGGCGAGGTCCGGTTCAGCGCCCACTGGTACGACGACGCCGACGAGTACGACGGTTCCGCGTCGGCCTTCCTCTCGCAGTAATCGACCCTTGAGGTCTTGAATCCTTGGATCTTTTGACTCCTTGTTAATTGATCCTTGAATTCCGCCGCAGGCGGTCGAAAAAAATTGGGGCTATCCACAACACATCGTGGATAGCCCCTTTCTCTTTTTATAATCTATCCAATTTCAGGCTTTTATAGTAAAATACTAATACAATTCATGTGCCTAACCCCGTCAGCTTGCTGATTGGCATGGCATGAAATCCATCCAAGGTATAAAACCCGTCGTCAGGGTTCCTTGGATGGTTGCATAGGGAAACTTATGCATTCGGGCCGAAAGGTTCGAGCTCCTGGCGGCGGGCTTTATGCGAGCCGCCCGAGGTAGTAATTTGTTTATGCACAGGTAGACTTCTTGCAGAGACTTTTGGAGTGGTGCTATAATAAAAATAACAACTGAATAGCTTATGCCTCAAGGGGCATCCTGAAAGGTATTCCGAGTTTAAGAGCTCGCGATCCGTTATCACATTTTGTGGTGACAAGATCGCGAGCTTTTTGCGTTTTCAGTTGTTGTCAGCTCTCTGATACCCCGACCGGTCGACATCCGCTACCCGTAATCGACCTCACACTGCTCGGAGCTCACGGGCTTCGAGTAAATAAAAAATCTACGGGGGATGCGCGGGTGTCAGAGATTTGAATTAATTTATATGTTTTCCAAATTCCAATCATTACCAAGTTACTTCGGCGGCAAGCGAAAGCTGGTCAAGTATATTTTTAAGCCGATCAAGAAAAAAGATGGGGTTTTTATCGACGCATTTCTTGGTGGTGGGTCAGTAAGCCTTTATGCAAAAGCAAAAGGATACAAAGTTATTGCAAACGACATCGCATTCCGGTCCCTCATCATTGGCAAAGCAATTATCGCCAACAATTCAGTGAAGCTTGAGAGCGAGGACTTGGCGAGACTATTCATCGAAACCAAGCATGACGGATTTATAAAAAAGAATTATTGCCCGAAAGTTTTCACTACTAAGATCGCGGATTTTCTCGACAACGCTGTGGTCGCCGCACAGCAAGTTGAAAACGAAACCAAACGATATCTCCTCTTGCACCTGATCATCAAATTCATTCTGTCGTGCCGACAGTTTGGAAAATTCACACACACCCGGGACACGCTCGACTTGGAAGCTCGCAAGTGGGAGTGGCCGCTCCGGTCCAAGTCTCATGCGCCAAAGAATCTCCGGATGATCCAAAACCCGATGATGACGTTGGAAAAATTAAAAGATGAGGTCAATCATGGCATCTTTGATAACCATCAGGACAATGAAATACACCAAAAAGACGTGTTTGAATTCCTCAAGACTGTTCAGGGTGATGTTGTTTATTTTGATCCTCCTTATCCTGGCTCTTCTGCCTACGAAGTTGAGTATGGGATTTTAGACAACCTGCTCGTCGGCAAGAAGCTCGACAACAAACCGAGCGGATTCTCAAACAAGATCGCTGATGACTTTCTGGAACGAATGTTTGAAGCGGCCAAGCATATCCCTCAATGGGTTATCTCACTCGGCCAAAACAAAGAGGACATCGGCGTGAAGCCGGAAAAGTTATTGGCAATGGTGCAGAAACATCGCAAAGCCGAAGTGCAGATGATGGAACACAAGTGGAGTGTGGCCAATGCCGGTGGCCGAAACCAGAGCAATAACATCGAGTACATGATCGTAACCCTATGACCAAAACAAAAACACAAATCAAAACGGTGAAAATTAAGGAATGCGTTCCGAACTCTTGGAATCCAAACGAGATGAACGCCCGACAATTTGCGTCGCTTAAAAAAGCGATCACCAAGTTCGGACAGACCAAGCCGATCCAAGTCGGCATGTGGCCGGACATGAAAGTCAAAGGTGGTTATGTGATCGTCGGCGGTTACCACACATGGAAAGTGCTCGGCGATCTCGGCAATGAGGAAATAGAAGCCAACGTCCACGACTTCAAAAACGAGGACGAAGCCAAGCTCTATGGACTGACCGATAACATTCACGGGTCCAACCAACAACTCAAACTCGGTAAGCTTGCCTACGAGCTGACGCAGAATGGCTACTCAATCAAAGAGATCGCAAGCAACCTCGGCGAGGAGGATGTGAATATCAAAGATGCCCTCGATCTTGTGAAAGACGAAATAGAAAAGAAAATGATCGAGCTAAAGAAAGCCGAGCGTGAGAACTTTGTCGCCCTGAACTTCATCGTCGACAAAGACCCGAAAGAAGCCGCCGATGAATTTATCGAATCGGTCACGGCCTTTGCCAAAACCAAAGGAGTGAAAGTGGCAAAGGTAACGCAGGATATTAACAAGAGCCGAGAGACCATTGCCCTTATAAGCTTCAATGTCACCAATCCGCAAAAGAATGCCATCGACGAAGCACTATCCGTTCTGATTAAAGAAACAAAAATGACCGAGAGTGAGGCGATTGCAGAGATCTGCTCAAGGTCTTTAGGGCATATAAACCCCGTAAAACCCGATAAAACCCAACAAAATGAGCAAAAAGATTGACTTACAAAGCTACAGATACCGAGAAGCGATGCGCCTCAAGTATGAGAGCGAGTCGTATGCTGTCATTGCAAAAAAGCTCAAGGTCTCCGCATACACGGTTGAGGGATGGTTTAAATTTGGCGGTTTACTCAAAGAGGAATACGACAAATACAGCAATGAAAAGACTGCACTGCTGGGCGTTTTATCAGATGAGACATTGGCCAAGAACAGCAACATTGCCTCAAGCATGCTGGTCGCTCTTATGGGTAGCTCCGATGACAACGTTAAATTTCGTGCAGTCAAAGAGATACTTGATCGAACACGAGGGGCCCCGAAGGTAAATAACGACCAACAGGGATTATTTGGAACAGACCTAAGCTATGAACAAATCCTACGAAAAGCTAGAGAGAAACAGCCACCTCCAGATGGTTAACGACCTTGTGGAGGTGGCGATGATTTGTGACGCTGATTCGCAAACATTCATCGAGCATTGTTTATCAATAAAAACCAAGAATCAGCAGACTGTTCTTTTACACCTGAATACCGCTCAAGCCCTGATCTACAACCGGATCAAGAAACTGCGAGCACTCGGAAAGCCAATACGGATGCTTATCCTCAAGGCCAGACAGGAGGGAGTCTCAACACTGTGCGAAGCCCTGATATTCGAAAGGACTGCACGGTACGACAACACCAACTCGCTTATCGTTGCCCACGAACCTGAATCAACCGATGCAATCTTTGCCATGAGTAAGCTGTTCTACGACCTGCTTCCACTCTGGGCAAAGCCAATGCGACGGTACGACAACAAGAAGCAGATGGTGTTCGAGAATCCTAACGAGAAAACGAGAGCAAAAGACCCCGGACTGCGAAGCCGAATGGTGATCGCAACCGCAGACAAAGTGAAAGTGGGTAGAGGGCTAACCCTCCACAACTTCCACGGCTCCGAGGTGGCCTTCTGGAAAAATGCCAAAGACTTGATGCTCTCTGCTCTGCAAGCAATCCCGAATCTACCGAATACTGCCGTGTTTCTAGAATCAACCGCCAATGGCTTCGGAGGTGACGGCGAATACTTCTACCGAACAGTACAAGACGCACTGGCCGGTAAGAACGAATTTGAACTCATCTTCCTACCGTGGCACC
>ERZ1292633.608-Hain-H41-02um-R1-608-length-40901-cov-7_pt1 | contig 40901 bp, 29 predicted proteins | sample MGYA00564406_ERZ1292633 | MGnify/ENA primary metagenome ERZ1292633 (study PRJEB36523, sample SAMEA6512639) | groundwater metagenome | collected 2019-01-08 | study: AquaDiva: Metagenomics assemblies of 32 groundwater samples | reverse complement strand
CGTCCCGGACGCACCCAAGTAATCGGGTCATCGATCCCGCGGCGATGGGGATGTCCATGCGAGACGCTGGTCCCGGGCCGTTAGGCAATTGGAAATCGACCATAGGCAAATGGCTCTCCGCAAATGAACCGTTCACTCACGAACGAATCGGTCTCCGCCGTGCCCTCTGTTCCGCGCGAGTTGCTTGATGCTCTTCAGCGGTCGTGCTCGCCCGTGGTCATCGCCCACGTGGTGCCCGATGCCGACGCGCTAGGCTCGATGCTCGCCACGGCACTCGCGATGGCGTGCGAGCATTGCAGACCCACCGTCTCGTTGCCTCAGGGGTCGCTTTCGCAGAAGCTGGCTTTCATGGTCGAGATGGCCTGCGCACAAGTCGCGACGCCCGCCCACTTCGCCGACGCCGACGCCTTCATCGTGCTCGACACGGCCAAGAAAGACCGCTGCAACGTCGGCCCCGACCTGCGGCAGACTAACTGGTCCGCGGGCCGACCGATCCTCAATATCGACCACCACCAAACCAACACTCGCTTCGGCACCGTCAACTGGATCGAACCCCACGCCGCAAGCACCTGCGAACTTGTCTACCACCTGCTTCGCACCGCCGCGCTGCCGATCTCGCCGACGATGGCCTCGCTGCTCTACGCCGGCATCCAGACCGACACGCTCGGGTTTTCGCTGCCGACGACCACGGCTTCGTCGCTCCGCGCCGCCGCCGACCTCGTCGAACTCGGCGCGGATGTCGGCGACCTCGGCGAGCGCATTTGCCGCAGCCAGCGAAAAAGCGAGTTCGATTTGTTGCGAATCGTCTACGACAACACCCGCGTCGTCTGTGACGGGCAGGTCGCCTACAGCTCGGCGAGTTACGACGAAATCCACGAAGCCGGCTGCACCGCCGCCGACATCGACGACCAGATCAACGTGCCCCGCTCGCTCGACGGCGTGCGCCTCGCGATGTTGCTCACCGAAGGCCGAAAGGGTAAGACAAGAATCAACTTCCGCAGTTCGGGGGTGGTAACCGTGACCGATCTGGCTGCGGAGTTCGGCGGCGGCGGACACGCCCAGGCCTCCGGCGCGATTCTCGACTGCGGCCTGCGCGAGGCGATCGACCGCGTTATCCCCCGCGCCGTCGAACACGTGAAGAAGTTCGCTCGATGAGTTCGATTGGTATGTCGCCGAGGGATGGATTCTGATGGAGCATGAACCATGACCATCGAACAATTGCGGAAACTCGTACGCGCCCGGCCGTTTCAGCCGTTTACCATTTGCCTTGCTGACGGTCGCGAGTTCCGTATTCCGCATCCCGAATGTGTCATGATTTCTCCTGACGCATCGCGATCGTTCGGCGTCGCCGGTCCCAAGGAGGAATATCGCATTGTCAATCTGCTTCTGGTTTCGTCCTTGGATTTTGTAAACGGAAAAGCGCAACGGCGCCGTCGCCGATAAGAACGTAGGTCGGGTCATCGACCCCGACAGTCGTAGGGTGCGTCCCGGACGCACCGTTGCATCTATGAAAACCATCGAAAAAGTCGCCGTCATCGGATTGGACTGTGCCGAGCCATCACTCGTATTCGACAAGTGGAGCGAGCACCTGCCGAATCTCAAGCGGCTCATGCAATCGGGCACCTATGGCGAGCTCACCAGTTCCATGCCGCCCATCACGGTCCCCGCCTGGAGCTGCATGGCCTCCAGCAAGGACCCCGGCACCCTCGGCATCTACGGCTTCCGCAACCGCGCCGACCACTCCTACGACAAATTGATGATCGCCACGTCGCTGGCGGTCAAGGAGCCGCGCATCTGGGAAATCCTCTCGGCTGCGGGAAAGCAGTGCATCGTCGTCGGCGTGCCCGGCACCTACCCGATCACCAAGCCGATCAACGGCTGCATGATTACGAGCTTCCTCACCCCCGACACCAACGACCCGAAGATCACCTGGACTCATCCGCCGACGCTGCGCAAGGAAGTCAACGACCTCGTCGGCGAGTACATGGTCGATGTGAAGGGCTTCCGCACCGACGACAAAAAATGGCTGCTCGATCAAATCTACCTGATGACCGAAAAGCGCTTCAAGGTCATCCGCCATCTGCTCAAGACCCGCCCGTGGGACCTCTACTGGTCCGTCGAGATGGGCGTCGATCGCATCCATCACGGCTTCTGGAGCTGCATGGACCCCACGCACCACGCCCACGTGCCCGGCAATCCGTTCAAGGACGCGATCTTCGAATATTACAAATACGTCGATCGTGAGATCGGCGATACCCTCGCCTGTATGGACCTCGACAAGACTGCCGTCTGGGTCGTCAGCGACCACGGGTGCAAGACCATGGTCGGCGGCTGCATGTTCAATCAATGGCTCATCAATGAGGGCTACCTCGTTTTCAAACAGCCGCCCAAGCGCAATCAGAAGTTCGACTACAAGGACGTGGACTGGGAGAAGACCTCGGCTTGGGGCGACGGCGGGTACTACGGCCGGTGCTTCATCAACGTGAAGGGCCGCGAACCCGGCGGAACCGTCGAAGCCGCCAAGTACGAATCCTTCCGCGACGAACTGGCCCGCAAAATCGAAGCCATCAAGGACGACAAGGGTGTTCCGATGGGCAACAAGTGCTACAAGCCCGAGAAGATTTACAAAAAGGTCAACGGGGTCGCGCCGGACCTCGTAGTCATCTTCGGCGATCTCCGCTGGCGATCCGTCGGCCTTGTCGGCGCAGACTCCATCTACACCTTCGAAAACGATACCGGCCCCGACGACGCCAACCACGCCCAGCAGGGGATGTACATCCTCACACACCCCTCGCTGCCCGCGCGAGGCCGGGTCAACGGCCCGACCCTCTACGACGTGGCCCCGACGATGCTGGCGCAACTTAAGCAGCCTGTCCCGCCCGACATGCGCGGAAGACCCCTGTAGGGTACGTCCCGACCGCACCGGATCGGACCCGCGACCGTGAGGAAGCGGAGAATCCGAACCCGGAGTTCCGGCGCGGAACAAGCGTGACGGAATGAAGTAATCGAAACCCGAAATGCCAGCGACGCGCCGTTCGGAGCGCGATAGATAATTGAAGAAAAGCACCGAAGCAGGTTGCCCAAATGAGGTCGGCGCTCCGGAAAACCGGATTGAAGGCCGTCGAACGGCAAAAGCTCTGACGCCCCGGGGCAGAGACCTCTTCCCGGTATTCGAGCCCGAGCTAACCTGCCTCGGTTTGCGAATTATACCGCGCCGCCCAAAACCTTGTAAACGCATTTGCTAAAACATCTTGAATTCGCACGCGAACCCCCCTGAGGGCGAAGGCCAAAAAGCAAGTCATCCTCCCGCCTCACCCCTTTTCTGCGTCAATCTGTGCAATCTGCGGATCGTTCCCCCTCAATTCGGCACGACCGGTCCATACAAGAAAACACTTGCGTTGCGTCGAAAGTTCGGTTACTGTTAGCCTATCGGGGAGAACCACAACGCTAATCCGTAACGCCTACGAAAGGAGCTTCGACCATGGAAATGCCCAAACCCACCGAGCATCATCGCAAGTACCAGGCCCTTGTCGGCGAGTGGTCCGGCGAAGAAAAGCTTCACCCCATGCCTTGGTCGCCGCAAGCCGCCGCCGCCACCAGCCACTGCACCTACCGACTCGACCTCGACGGCTTCTTCCTGATCTGCGATCACGAGCAGACCCGCGACGGCAAGGTCAGCTATCGAGGGCACGGCGTATTCGGCCACGACCCTCGTCAACAAAAGCACACCATGCACTGGTTCGATGTGATGGGCGGCGACCCGGGCGCCCCCGCGACCGGAACGTGGCAGGGCGACACGCTTTCTTTCCAGCATTCACACCACATGGGCCACAGCCGCTACACATACAGGTTTGAGCGCGACGGCTTCTACGACTTCCGAATCGAAATGTCCCAGGACGGCAAGAACTGGATGCCGTTCCTCGACGGCGCGTACAAACGCGTCTCAAAGTAGCGCGCATGGTGCCGATATCGACGCATCAATTGGTACTGCAAAGGAGCGGCGCAATGGCGGGCCTACCTGAGCCGATCTTCCGACAATCTTGACATGAACTGCCATAAGGTCACGATTGGACTGGTTCCTTGGCGTCTTCAGACTCCGTCTGGTTTTCGGGCATGACGCTGACGATCCGCGATGTCGCCACGAAGCTCCCGTGCATGCGCCGGTCGCGATCGAAGCCACATGACGGGCTTGCATGCTGGACGGACATCGGAGAAGACGGGTGATTGACACCGTGAACAGTAACAGGGGGGGACATAGATGGACCTAACGGCCAAGGATGCGGCCAGATTGTTGAACGTTTCGGAGGATACGATCTACGCATGGATTCGCAACGGGACGGTTCCGAGTTACCGAGTGCGAGACAAATACCGCCTGAACCGCGTTGAGCTTCTGGAATGGGCGACGGCGCGGAACATCAAGGTCTCTCCGGAGATCTTCCGCGGAAACGGGATCAAGCCGCCGGATCTGCTGTTGACGAACGCGCTGCGCCGCGGCGGGGTGATCTACGACTTGGACTGCCATGACAAGGTGTCCGCGCTTAGGGCGGTGTGCGACGCTCTGCCGCTGCCGCCGAAAGTCGATCGCGAGGAGTTGCACAGCGTGCTCGTGGCGCGCGAGGCGCTGTGTTCAACCGGTATCGGCAACGGCGTAGCAATTCCCCACCCCCGCGGGCCTATTGTTCTGGGGATTCCAGAACCGCAGGTCACTCTGGGTTTCCTACGGAAGCCCATCGAATACGGGGCGCTCGACAAGAAACCGGTCAGCATCCTGTTTGTAATCGTGAGCACGACGGTGCGCGTTCACCTGCTCCTGCTGAGTCATCTGATGTACGGATTGCAGGATGAGGAGTTCAGGCGGCTTCTCGATGCGCGGGCGGCGCAGGATCAAATCCTGGCGAAGCTGGAATCCATCGAGGCCCGGGTGGCGGAGAAGGATAAGGCGCGAGGTGTTGTGTCGTGACGTGCGTGGTGCTCGCTCTAGCCGTGCTCGCATTCGGAGCGACCGGGTCCGCGCTGACACCACGGAGGTATGGGGGCGGACTGCGGATCGGCGTGGCGGCTGCCGGAGTGGCCGGCGTACTTTGTGTCGTGGGTGGTTGGAATGTTCTGGGCGGCATGGTGGTGGGTCGCGTCAGCGTCGAATGGCCGCTGCCGCTGGGTGTCGCCCGGCTTGCAGTCGATGGACTCTCGGCGTGGTTCCTGCTGGTCATCGGCATGGTCAGCATCGGCGTCTCGATCTATTCATGGGGCTATTTTAGGAACGCGAACACACACGGTCCGGTCGGTGCATATGCGCCGCTGATCTGCACGATGATCGCCGCCATGGTGCTAGTCGTCTGCGCGGCCGACGTGGTGTTGTTTCTGGTTGGTTGGGAGCTGATGAGCCTGTCGGCGTTTTTCCTCGTTGGATTGCACGACGAGGATGCGGAGGCGCGGCGCGGGGCCTGGACGTATCTTGTCGCCACGCACCTGGGGACGGCGCTTGGCGTGTTGCCGGTGTTTGCAGCCTTCGTGGCGCGTACTGGAGCCACGGCCATGGACGGATTCACGGGCGCGTTCGGCGCTTCCGAGGTCAAATCGTGCGTCGTGATTTTCACGCTTGGCGTAGTCGGGTTCGGCACGAAGGCCGGGTTCATGCCCTTTCACGTGTGGCTGCCGGCCGCCCACCCGGTGGCTCCGAGTCCCGTTTCCGCGTTGATGTCCGGCGTGGTCATTAAGACAGGCATCTACGGTTTGTTGCGTCTGCTGTCGTGGCTCCCCGATCTTCCCGTCGGGTGCGCGATCGGTCTGATGACCGTCTCGCTGGTAACCGGCGTCATGGGAATTCTCTATGCGCTGGGACAACGGCAGGTCAAGCGAATGCTGGCGTACTCAAGTGTCGAGAACATCGGGATCATCGGGCTGGCGATCTCGGTTGCTTTACTCGGACGATCGCTACAACAGCCCGTGCTGGTTGCATTCGGCCTGGGAGGCGCTTTGCTGCATGTGCTGAACCATGCGCTGTTCAAGGGGCTCCTGTTCTTGTCGGCCGGCGCGGTGCTGCATGACACGGGAACCGGCGACATGGAACGGTTGGGAGGGTTGGCGCAAAGTACGCCGGTGAACGCGCTGGCGTTTTTGATCGGATCGGTCGCCATCTGCGCGTTGCCGCCTTTGAACGGCTTTGTCAGCGAGTTCGCCATCTACATGGGAATCCTGCAAGGCATCGTCAGTTTGTCGAGTTCGTATGCGGCCTTGCTTGCGTCCTGCGCGGCGGCGTTGACCCTGATTGGGGGACTGGCACTGGTGGTATTTTCCAAAACTTTTTCGGTGGTGTTCCTCGGAGCGCAGCGCGACCGGAGCGTCTGCGTGCACACGACTCCGGCAAGCATGAATGCCGGCATGCTGTTCTTGGCGCTGGGCTGTGTTGCGGCGGCAGTCGGATCGGGAGCGCTCATAGCTCCGTTATCCACAGCCCTGAAGCCCTTCGTTGTGGACGGTTCGGGGCAAGCAAAGACGTTCGGTGAGTCGCTCGGCCTGGTCGCGCGATTCCTGCCGCCGCTTGGCGTTTTGATCGTCGTCGCCATCGGGCTACGCGCTATTCGGCGACGGATGCCCTTGGGCGGGGCCGTCGGCGGTACGTGGGGATGCGGCTACGCGTTTCCCGGAACAACGATGCAGTACACGGGATCGTCTTATGCCTGGAAAATGATCCACAGTTTCCGGCACGTCATTCGCCCGAAACGACAAGATCCGGCCATCGTGGGGTGTTTCCCATCGCAGGATCTGCTCGTCACGGTTACGACGGATATGGCGCAAGAGCGAATCTACAAGCCGGTGTTCACCGGACTGGCCCGGATGTTTGAGCGCCTTTGGCCGCTCCAGCATGGGCGCATTCAGTTGTACCTGGTCTACATTGTCGCGACGGTATTGATTGTGTTTCTGGTCGAGGGATGGTCCGCGCGGTTCCCGGCACATAAGAATGACGGCGCGACGAGGCCGGCTGCCGAATTGCCCATGCGCGATCTTCGAATCGAGTCAGCCGTCACCGGCGGGAGCGATCACGACTGATGATTCTGGTGCTGACGAGCCTGGCACTTCTCGCCGTGGGGGCGACCACGTCGCTGTTGCTCACGCGCGTGCCGCGTCTGGCGCTCAACCTGGCCATGCTACTCGCGTTCGTTGCCTCGGTCCTTGTGGTGATCGCAGCGGGCGATGTCTTGCTGCGCCCATCATCGCGGGGCCCGTACGAGGCGGCATGGCCGCTGTCTTTGGGCACTGCACGCTTAAGTCTTGACGGACTGTCCGCCTGGTTTCTGATGACGATCGGGGTACTGGCAGCATGTGTGGCGATCTATAACGTGCCCTACATGAGTTCGACAGTGGGTCGAGAGCCGGTGCCTGTATTCTGTGCGTTGTTCTGTGGGCTGCTGGCTGCCCTAATCCTGCTTGTGTGTGCCGCGGACGCGGTGCTCTTCCTCATTAGCTGGGAAGCCATGACGTTGACGGCGTTCCTTCTGGTGGCTTTTCATCACGACCGACCTGAGGTGCGTCGCGGGGCGTGGATGTACCTCGTCGCGACGCACATTGGCACGGCTCTGTTTGTGTTGCCGCTCTTCGGCATTTTCTTCGCGCGAACCGGCACGACCGCGTTTTCTGCATTCGCGGGCGCGGTTGGCTCGGACGATCACGCGACGCTTGTCACGCTCTTTGGTCTCGGCCTCGCGGGTTTTGGCACCAAGGCGGGCTTCATGCCGATGCACGTGTGGCTGCCCGCCGCTCATCCAGTCGCGCCAACGCCCGTGTCGGCGCTTCTGTCCGGTGTGGTTGTGAAGATGGGCATATACGGCCTGCTCCGGCTTCTAAGCTGGCTGCCGCCGCTGCCGCTTGTGTGCGGTGAGGTTCTGTTGCTTGTCGGCGTCGTGAGCGGTGTGATGGGAGTTCTCTACGCACTGGCGCAGCGTGACTTGAAGCGCCTATTGGCTTATCACACGGTAGAGAATATCGGCATCATCGCACTGGGCATCGCCGTGGGGTTGCTCGGCGAGGCGACGAACGAACCGACGTTGGCAGTGCTCGGGTACGTCGGGGCGCTTCTGCACGTGACGAACCACGCATTGTTCAAGGGCTTGCTCTTCTTGTCCGCCGGCGCCGTGCTGCATGGCAGTGGAACTGGGGAGATCGAGCGCCTGGGCGGGCTTGCCCGGAAGACGCCGGTCAATGCCTTGATGTTTCTGATTGGAGCCGTCGCGATCTGCGGACTGCCGCCGTTGAACGGTTTTTTGGGTGAATGGGTGATCTATGGCTCGCTCTTGAGCGGCTCGATTCGAGGAATCGGTGCGTCCGGCGGATTGCCGGCAGTGGGTGTGGCGGCACTGGCCTTGATGGGCGGACTGGCGCTGGCCTGCTTTGCGAAAGTCTTCGGCGTTGTGTTCCTTGGTGAACCGCGGGAGGCGGGACTGCAGACGCGCGCGACGCCCGCCGGAATGAAAATAGCTATGGCGGCGCTCGGACTGTGCTGCGTGATGATCGGTCTGGCGCCGAGTTTATGGGTTCCGCTTGTGCGACCGGCGACCAGTGTGCTTGCGAACGTGCCCGCGGGCGAGATTACCACACGGATCGAAGGTGTCCTTTCACCGGCGATAAGACTATCGTGGATGGCGGTGCTGTTCGCACTCGCCGCGGGCGGCTTGCATCTGCTGCGGCGATGGGCGCTCGCGCGGGCCAACCGTCGCGATGAGAGCGTGGCGCCGACGGTTGCGACTTGGGGCTGTGGATACGCACAGCCGACGCCGCGAATGCAATACACCGCTTCGTCTTTTGCGTCTTCCCTGGTCACGGCTTTTCGAAGCCTCCTGTGGCCTGAGCGGATGCTTGCCGCGCCGGAAGGCTCATTTCCGGCGGCCGCTCACGTCGAAACGCATGCGCCGGACATCGCCGAGCACGAGTTGTTCGAGCCGGTCTTTCGCGGCGTTGCTAGATTGTTCGCAATGGTACGAACCGTCTCATGGCGGGGAGAGTCAGAGTCGCCGGGCGTCGCGCAGTCTGCAGCGGCGCATCGTCGCGGCCCTGTAAGGACATTGATGGCGGGGATGGTTTCCGCACTGCGCCGGGGGAGCATTCAGATCCGTCTTCTATTCATCGTGCTCACCCTGGTGGTTCTGTTCCTGTTCGAGGCGCTCTCGTCCGTGGGTCGAGTACATACGACGGTCGGGCAGGATTCCCGGCAACCCTTGAGCGTTGGAGCTGATCGATGACCGTTCTTCGGGCCATCTTGTTTGTTCCAGAGGTGCTCATCGTCTTGGGGCTACCTCCGTTGCTCATGAGTGTCATCGCCAAGACCAAGGCGTGGTTTGGGGGGCGTGTGGGGCCGCCGTGGCTTCAACCCTATTTCGATCTCCACAAACTGATTCAGAAGAATGCCGTCTACAGCAAGACGACGACCTGGATTTTCCGCGCGGGACCGATCATCAGTCTGGCCGCCTTGTTGACGGCCGGAACGCTGATCCCCGTACTTTCCAACGATTCGCTGCTGGGTTTCTCCGGCGACGTGATCCTTTTGGCATACCTTCTCGCTCTGGGTCGCATGTTCACGGTCCTCGCGGCCATGGACACGGGCAGCAGTTTCGAGGGAATGGGGGCATCGCGTGAAGTGACGTTTGGAGCGATGTCGGAACCCGCGCTGTTCCTGGCGTTTGTGGTCATGGCCGTGGCCACGAAAAGCCTGCAGCTTAGCGAAATGATCGGACCGAGTATCCTTCCCGAGTGGCGGATTGCCGGCCCGGCGATGATTCTTGTCGTCGGTGCGCTATTCGTCGTGCTGCTTACGGAAGCCTGCCGCATTCCCGTGGACGATCCGGCGACGCACCTGGAACTCACCATGATTCATGAGGTCATGGTTCTCGACCACAGTGGGCCGGAATTCGCCTACATCACCTACGGAGCGGCATTGAAGTTCACCTTGCTCGGATCCATCCTTGTTCATGCCGCGATTCCACATCCGGAAGGATTAAGCGTACTAAGTCCTCTGCTTCGTATGGCGGAACTTGGCGGGTTAGCCGTCCTTGTGGGCATCATCGAGTCCGCAATGGCGAGATTTCGGATGAATCGTATACCGATGCTTCTCGCGGGAGCGACGGTACTGTCTGCGATCGCCGTCGTGCTCGTTCTGATACGGAGGACCGTTTGATGCTTCAGTCCGCCATCGATTCGATCCTCGTTCTCGTCGTCCTGCTGAATCTTGCCATGCTGGCGACCAGCCGCATGGCCGCGTGCATTCGAACCTTCGCACTACAGAGTCTTTTGCTTGCGCTCCTGCCGATCGCCGTCGGACTTCGTCACGAGGCGATGCCCGGAGCGCACACGTTCGCCATCGCAGCGGGAGCCGTCGGACTGAAGGTCTTCTTGATCCCGTGGATTCTCCTCCGCGTGCTGCGGACCGGCGAGATCCATCGTGAAGTCGAGCCGTTTATCGGCTTCACGGCATCCGTCCTGCTTGGCGCGGTAATCATCGTTGCCAGTTTCGCGTTTGCGAAAGGGATGCCCCTGCCGACCGAGGCGCCGACAGACCTGTTGCTTCCCGTCTCCCTGGCAACGCTGTTCAACGGTCTGCTCATGCTCGTCAGCCGGCGAAAGGCGATCACCCAAGTCTTGGGCTACCTTGTCGTCGAGAATGGCATTTTCGTCTTCGGCCTGCTCTTGCTTGAACAGACGCCCGTGCTGGTCGAATTAGGTATTCTGCTGGACCTTTTTGTCGGCGTGTTCATCATGGGTATCGTGGTTTACCACATTCGCCGCGAATTCGACCACATGGACACGAACCTACTCGACGCATTGAGGGAGTCGTAGCGTGCATTTGCTCCTGATCGTTGTTCCCGTGGTTTTCGCCGCGGTTTGCCTCGCGCTGCCGGGTCCGCGCTTGCGTCTTGCGAGCCTGGTCGCAGGGAGTGTGGCGCATTTCGGGGTGACGATCTGGAGTTGGTCTGCAACCTTTGGGGACGGCGCGGATTTGTTCTTTGCGATCGAGCCGCTTGGACACCTGTTCGTCAGTCTGGTGAGCGTGCTGTTCGCGGCGACGTCGATTTACTTCGTCGGCTATCATCGCAGGGCGCTTCTTTCGGAGCGTATCTTCCTTGCCTGCATGTTGGCACTGCTTGCAGCGCTAAGTGCGGTGTGCATGAGCCGCCATTTGGGCGTGCTGTGGGTCGCCATGGAGACGGCGTCTCTGGCAGCAACGCCGCTGATTTACTTTCGCCTCAGTGCGCGTTCGCTTGAAGCGACTTGGAAGTTCTTGCTCATGAATTCAGTGGGCATCGCCCTCGCGCTGCTGGGGATCTTTTGTATCGCGGTGGCTGCGATGAAGACGGAACCTGCGATTTCGCTCGACTGTAGCGACTTGGTCTCGCGTGCCAAAGAGTTGGACGTGGTTTGGCTGCGTGCGGGGTTCCTTCTTGCGCTGGTGGGCTTCGGAACCAAGATGGGACTCTCGCCGCTGCACAGTTGGAAGCCGGACGCGTACGGAGAGGCCCCGCCGCCGGTGGCGGCGCTGCTTTCCGGTGCGATGACGCTCGGGGCGTTCATCGGCATCCTTCGCGTTTTCCAGGTGTGTACGGCGGCGGGACTGGCCGAGTTCGCCGGCGGCTGGCTGGTCGTTTTCGGTTTGCTCTCCATCGGAACGGCAGCGGTGTTTGTCGTGGGCAACAACGACTATCGCCGCATATTCGCCTACACGAGTGTCGAGCACATGGGCGTGATGGTGGTCGGCGTCGGGCTGGGGCTTGGAGGGTCCTACGCAGCCATGCTCCACGCGATGCACAACACGCTGAATAAGGGCGTTCTCTTCTTCCTGGCCGGCTTCTTCTGGCGGCTCTACAAAAGCAATCGCGTGAGCGACGTGCGCGGAGCACTGCACCATCATCCCACCGCCGGCATCCTGTTCCTCGGCGGACTATGTGCGACGTGCGGTCTGCCGCCGTTTGGGATGTTCTTCAGCGAGCTCGGAATCTTGTTTGCCGCTGCACAGAAGGCAGAGTGGTGGGTACTGGGGCTGTTCACCCTGACACTCTGTATCGTGTTCGTCGGGGTGATGACCGCGATGCTGCCGATGGTCTTCGGGCCGCCGCCCGACACTCTTAAGGCCGTCCACAACGGCGAGGGGTGGTGGCGGAACATCGCCATGCTGGCGCCGGCTACGCTGTTGTTGCTTGCCGCGTTCGTACTTGGTGCGTATCAGCCCGCGTGCGTGCGGGAAGCTCTTACCGCGGCTGCCGCGACGCTCGAACCATCGAGGATGGAATCGGGCGCGGCCGTAGCACGCGGGATGGAGGAGTTTCCGTGAGCACTCAAGTGCAGCGCCGCGATTGGATCACGATGCGACAAGGCGAGTGCGTTGACATCGCGTCGATTCCACGAATCGAATCGGACGACTTTTCCGATCACCTCAAAGTAGCTCGTAGTCGCGGGGTTCGGCTGGCGCAACTATTCGGGCGACGCACGCCCGATGGCGGCGTGACGTTGTATGCCTTCGTGGCCAATGACAACGAAGGCACGGTGGAGGTCTGCTGCTCCCGTCTCACTCCATCCGATCGACCACCGTTGCGGTATCCTTCAATTGCGGCGCACTGGCCGGCGGCACAGGCATTTGAGCGAGAGATTGCCGAACAGTATGGTGTCCATCCCATTGGTCATCCGTGGTTGAAGCCTCTTCGATACCACGCGACCGACGACGGATCACCGCCTCCTTGGGGACCGTTCGATCGGAACAAACCGATACCGGGCGATTACCCGTTCTATCGCGTGGGAGGCGAGGAAGTTCACGAGGTCGCAGTCGGTCCCGTTCATGCCGGCGTGATCGAGCCCGGCCACTTTCGCTTCCAATGCCACGGCGAAGAAGTGTTGCATTTGGAGATCGCGTTGGGCTATCAGCACCGTGGTGCAGAGCCTCTTCTTTTGCATCGGAATGCAACCCGTTCTGCGATTGTTGCCGAGACGATCGCGGGGGACGCTTCCATCGGACACGCACTGGCGTACTGCACGGCGCTGGAAGCGCTGGCCGGTGCGACCGTCAGTATCCGCGCCCACGCGATTCGCGCCATTGCCCTGGAGCTGGAGCGGCTGGCCAACCATGTCGGTGATCTTGGAGCCCTCTGCAACGACGTTGCGTTCCTGCCGGGAGCATCATTCCTGGGCCGACTCCGAGGCGAATTCCTGAACTTGACCCTGGAAATCTGCGGGAACCGCTTCGGGCGCAACCTGCTGCGCCCGGGCGGCGTGCTCTTTGATATTCCCACGGACCTTGCGGGCAAACTTCGCAAACGATTGGAAGGCCTTCAGCCGGAGGTGCTTGGGGTTCTCGACATGATGTTCGATCAGTCGTCGGTGCTAGCGCGGTTTGAGGGCGCCGGCGTGCTGTCAGAGGAGCAGGCTGAGGAAATCGGACTGGTCGGTCCGGCGGCGCGTGCGTCTGGCTGTATGCGCGACGTACGCCATGATCACCCCTACGGCGTCTTTCAGTTCAGCCACATACCGGTCGCCCTCGAAACGACCGGCGACGTGTACGCCCGCGCGGCGGTGCGATGGCTGGAGGTGCGGCGGTCCATCGAATTCCTCCTGGAACTGCTTGGAAACAAACCCGCCGGAAGGACGTTCGAACCGCTGGGCCCGCTTCGTCCGAACTCCGTGGCGTTCGGTCTGAGTGAGACGTGGCGGGGCGAGGCGATGCACGTTGCCTTCACGGATGACGCGGACAAGCTCGCGTTTGTGAAAGTGAAGGATGCGTCGATCCACAACTGGTTCGGGCTGGCCCTGGCGCTTCGCGGCGCTGCGATTTCGGATTTTCCGCTGTGCAACAAGAGCTTCAACCTGAGCTATGCCGGACATGATCTGTGAGACCGTTGGACTGAGGTTGATTCGAAGAGTAGAGAAGGAAGTATGCTGCGGATTCTGAAGACCCGACTGGCCCAGGGACACAGGACGACGAGATTCCCGCTCGAACTCCCGGTGCTTCCGGAGCGATACCGCGGCCGGCCGAAGATCGACGGCTCGAAGTGCCCGGAAGGCTGCAAGGTGTGCGAGGATGCGTGCCCGACCGAAGCCATTAGCACGTCGGGTGGACTGTCGCTCGACCTGGGCAAGTGCCTTTTTTGCACGGCGTGCGTCGATTCGTGCCCCGAAGGCGCGATCAAGTACACCACGGATTACCGTCTGGCGACGAGCCAACGAGAAGACTTGGTTCTTACCGATGGCGATCTCAAACTTGCCGGACGAATGCGTGATAACTTGTTTCACATTCTCGGACGCGCGCTGCGCCTTCGTGAGGTGTGCGCCGGAAGCTGCAACGCGTGCGATCTCGATACGAACGTCTTGAACACAGTGGGGTGGGATTTGTCGCGTTTCGGGATACAGTTCGTCGCGTCGCCGCGGCATGCGGACGGCCTGCTCGTGACGGGACCGATCCCGCGCAACATGCACCACGCACTGATGGAGACGTATGAGGCGGTTCCCAAGCCGAAGATTGTCATCGCCCTCGGTGCCTGCGCAATCAGTGGCGGGCCGTTCGCCGACAGCCCGGAGGTAAACAACGGAGTGGACGCAACCCTCCCGGTGGACCTATACATACCCGGTTGCCCGCCGCACCCGCTGACGATTCTGGACGGACTGCTACGATTCATTGGAAAAATGCCCCGCGCTGCTCTCGGACCGTGAATAGCCGATCCGAACGGATAAGACATTCCGCGTGCGCATTCCCAAGCCGACGCAGCCAGACCTGAGCGACCGAGAGCAACGCGGCCGCGCCGGAGTTCCCCAGATTCGTAACCGACTGAGCACCGTTGCCAGCCGCCGGCGAATCGACCCTCGACCGGAGAACCCCCCCGAGCCCCCCTTTTTAAGGGGGGGGGGTGACGGGGCGGCCGTTGTTTTCACCCTTGGTTTTGAGGCGAAGTTCGGGCGGTTTGAAGGTGACGACGGAGTTGGGCGGAACGGATGAGGTGATGAACACCGAGCCGCCGATGGTGGAGCCTTCGCCGATCACCGTGTCGCCGCCGAGGATGATGGCGTTGGCGTAAATGGTCACGTGGTCCTTGACGGTGGGGTGCCGCTTGGTGGAGCGGATGACCCGGCCTCGCTCGTCCTTGGGGATCGAGAGCGCGCCGAGCGTGACGCCCTGGTAGAGCTTGACGTTGTTGCCGATGTCAGTAGTCTCGCCGACGACGACGCCGGTGCCGTGGTCGATGAAGAAGTTTCGCCCGATGTTGGCCCCGGGGTGGATGTCGATGCCGGTCTGGTTGTGGGCCCACTCGGACATGATGCGCGGCATCAGCGGCACGTCCATTTTGTAGAGGACGTGGGCGAGGCGCTGGACGCTGATGGCGAGCAACCCCGGATAGGCAAGGATCACTTCGTCGAGGTTGAGGGCGGCGGGGTCGCCGTCGTAAGCGGCTTGCACGTCGCCGGCGAGCATTTCGCGGATCGCGGGGATGCCCTCCAGGAAAAGCACGGTGACCTCGCGTGCGCGAGACTCCGACGCGCGGGCGTCGTTGCCGCCGGGATGTTTCATCTCGTTCACGTAGCAAAGACACTGATCAATCTGCCGGAAGGCGGATTCGCCGATGCGCGGGAGCAGGTCGCCGATGTGGAAGGCGACGTTATGCCGCGTGAGGCGCTGGCGACCGATGAAACCGGGGTAGAGCAATTCGAGGAGGTCGCGGACGAGCTGGATGATCTCGGCGCGGCTGGGAAGATAGAATCGGTCGATGTGTTGAATGCGCGCGTCGGCGTGGTAGCTCGCCACGATGCGTTCGACGAGCTCGCCGAGCTTGGGTCCGATGATGAAGTCGTGAGGCATTACGTCGTAATGATACGGCAGTTCGGGGGTCGGACACAACCCGGTGGTTATTGGACGACGCGCAGTAAAATGGCGAATGGCGAATTCAGAAGAGCGAATTGCGCCGGCTCCTCGCGTTTCTTTCGATCTTCGCCATTTGTCATTCGACATTCCGGGCCCGGTCCGTCGCTCGCGCCTCAAGTTTACCCACATCTTTGGGCCGTCCCGTTAGGGACGCGCGACAATAGCCCAGCGTTTCAACGCTGGGAAAGCGAACCGTTTTACATCCCGAGTCCCGGAGGGACGAATGAATGGCTCAGCCGTCCCTCTGGGACTCGACTGGAACCGCGGCGTTCCACCCAGCCATGAATGGCTGGGCTATTCTCAGCGTGTCCCGCCGGGACACGGGTGCGCACGACAACCAAAATGTGGGTAAACTTGAGGCTCGCGCCCCGGGTTCGGTCGGCGATTCCTCGACACATCGACAGCGACGGATCGGACCACTAGACTTCGCGGTTCCGGCGTGTTCCGCCGACGTTTTCCCACGCCGTGCCCGGTTTCAGGTTGAATCCCTTTTGATTCATGACGCGAGGGTGTGTTCCGTGCAATCAAGTCAAAGCGCGAAGTTGCGGTATGTCGTGTTTGCGATCCTGGGATTGATCGCGGTGCATACGGGTTCGGCGCGGGCCGGGTTCGAGACGCCGGTCGCGCTCATGAACCTGAAGATCGTGACCGGAACCGGCGAGACGATCGAGTCGGGGACGATCGTGATCGCCGATGGGCGGATCGTCGCGGTCGGCGAGTCGGTGGAGATTCCGCCGCCGGCTGAGCGTCTCGACCTGAGCGGGCTGACGGCCTATCCGGGCTTCATCGACGCGCACAGCTATCTGGGGATCGCGGAGAAGGAAAGAACGGTTGAGGAGCGTCTGCGGACTGAGGACGTGAATCCCGATCCGCGCGAGGCGGCGCTGACGGCGACGCGCGACGCGAACCGTCGCGGGATTCGGCCGCAGACGCGGGCGATCGAATTGTACACGGCCGATGAGAAAGCGCGGGATGCGTTTCGTCGCCTGGGGTTCACGACGGCGCTGATCGCGCCGCGCGACGGCATCCTCGGGGGAACGAGCGATCTGGTGAGCCTCGGCGAGCAACCGATCCGCCGCGCGGTGATGGCGAGCGAGGTCGCGGAGCACGCGTCGTTTTCAATCGGCGAGCCGGGCGAGTATCCGCAAACGATTCTGGGCGTGTTCGCACAGTTTCGGCAGGTGCTGCTGGATGCGCGATGGCACGCGAAGATGCTCAAGTGGCAGGAGCGGCATCCCAATTCGAGAGAGCGCGTGCCGACCGACGCGGCGCTCGACGCCTTGCAGCCGACGCTGGGTCGAACGCAACCCACCTTCTTCACCGCGAACACCGAGAATGAAATCCGTCGGGCGCTCGACCTGGCCAAAGAATTCAACCTCAATGTCGTCATCACGGGCGGAAAAGAGGCGTGGAAGCTCGTGGATCGGATCAAGACGGAGCGCGTGCCGCTGATCGTCAGCCTCAAGTTCGACGAGGAACCCGAGTATGGCAGGAAGAAAAAGGAAAAACCGCGCGGCGGCGCGGCTGCGGAATCGAAAAAGACGGGAAAGGCGGATGCCCCCGAAGAAAAGAACGAATCCGCCGCGGAAGCCGGCGAAAGCGGGGAGGGTGAGAAGAAAGAGCCGCCGAGGATTTACGAACCGCTCAAGGTGCGGAAGGAAAAGCGGCGACTGTGGGAGGAGCAGGCGGCGAACGTGGTCCGCTTGCACGAAGCCGGTGTGCCTTACGCTCTGGAGACGCGGGATTTCAAGACACCGGACGAGTTCATCAAGAACCTTCGTCTGGTGATGGAGAAGGGGCTGCCGGAGGACGCCGCGGTGGCGGCGCTGACGCGAAACGCGGCGAGCATACTAGATGTCGGCAATCAAACGGGCGCGATCGCGGAGGGGTACATTGCGAATCTGACGCTGATGTCCAAGCCGCTTGCGGACAAAAAGGCGAAAGTCAAATACGTCTTCATCGACGGGAAGAAGATCGAGATCGAGGAGAAAGAAGAGGAAAAGAAGACGGACGAAAAGAAGTCGGACGTAGCGGAATCGCGCAGCGGGAGCGGCAAGGGCGCCGCGGGGAGCGCGGGCGCGGAAACCGAGAAGCCCGGCGAAGAGTCCGCGATGGATGAAAAAGCCGATGAGGGCCCGGCGTGGGCGTCGGAAACCATCGCCGACCGGATGCCCAAGACGCACACCGGCGGCGATGTGCTCATTCGCAACGCGACGATCATGCCGGTGGCTTCGCCGACGATCCGAAACGGCTCGATCCTGATCCGCAAGGGGAAGATCGCCGCGATCGGCTCGGCGGACGACGAGGTGCAAGCACCGGACGGCGTCACGGTGATCGACGCGACGGGGCGGTACGTGATGCCCGGCATCGTCGATCCGCACTCGCATCTGGGAATCGACGGAGTCAACGAGTGGCCGAACGCAATCAGCGCCGAAGTGCGCATCGCGGACACGATCGACCCGAACGACATCGCGATCTTTCGTGCGATCGCGGGCGGGGCGACGACGCACCACGCCATGCACGGATCGGCCAACCCCATCGGCGGGCAGAACGTCATCTTCAAGTTGAAATATCGCCGGCCCGTTTCGGAGATGCTCATTCCCGACGCGCCGCGGACCATGAAGTTCGCGCTGGGCGAAAACGTAGTGCAGGCCAACTTCCCGGAAGGTTGGGGCAAGCGCTTTCCCAACACGCGGATGGGCGTCGAAGCGGTGATCCGCACGGCGTTCGAGGCGGCCCGCGAGTATCGGCGAAATTGGGACGAGTTCGACCGGCAATCGCAGGCCGGTATGGACGTGCCGCCGCCGCGCCGCGATCTGCGGCTCGAGGCGCTCGCGGAGGTGCTGGCGGGCGATATCACCGTACACAGCCATTGTTACCGCTCGGAAGAAATCCTGCGGCTCCTCGCGACGGCGGAAGAGTACGGCATCCGCATCGGCACACTGCATCACGTGCTCGAAGGCTACCGAATCGGCCCGGAGATCGCCCGGCATGGATGCGGGGCTTCGTCGTTTGCGGACGACTGGGCGTACAAGGTCGAAGCCTATCAGGCGATTCCGCACAATGCGGCGCTGATGACGCGAGACGGCGTGAACGCGACGGTCAACTCGGATTCGCCGAACACGATTCGCTTCATGGCCCAGGAGGCGGCCAAGTGCATCAAGTGGGGCGGACTGGTCGAGATCGAGGCACTCAAGCTCGTAACGCTCAACCCCGCGAAGCAACTGCAGATCGACCACCGCGTCGGAAGTCTCGAAGTCGGCAAGGACGGCGATGTGGCCGTCTTCAACGGCCACCCGCTCGACACGTTCAGCAAGTGTGTGATGACGCTGATCGACGGCGAGGTGTATTTCGAGGACGCGAGGCCGGAGCGGATTGAGGCGGGCGATGAATGGTCGCCGGGGCCGGCAGTCGGCGAGAAGGTGGACCGGACGATTCCGCAGACGCCGCACCGGTTGTACGCCATCGTGAACGCGACAATCCATCCGATCAGCGGGCCGATGATCGAACGCGGCACGGTCGTCATCCTCGAAGACAAGATTCACGAGGTCGGCGCGAACGTAACGCCGCCGCCGGGGGCGGGCGTCATCGACGGTGCGGGATTGCACGTTTATCCGGGATTGATCGACGCGGGGAGTATTCTGGGCCTGAACGAAATAGATTCGTTACGCTCAACGCAGGATTTTCGTGAGATCGGCACTTTCAATCCGCATTTGAGGGCCGCCGGCGCGGTGCATCCGCACAGCGAGCACATCCGCATTGCAAGGACGGCAGGGATCACCACCACGTTGACGACGCCGGGCGGAGCGCGAATCGCCGGCCAGAGCGCCGTGATCCATCTGGACGGGTGGACCGCTCCGGACATGGTGCTCATCGACGCCTTCGGTCTGCACATGACCGTGCCGAGCCTGCCGATCGATTTGCTGGAAATGCCGGAGTTGGAAAACATTGCACACGCGTGTACCGCGTTTGCAACCGGCGGCGCGATGGCGCAGGGCGGCGAGTACGGAACCGCGCGAGTCGGACCCGGCGGCGACGACGAGCAAAAGAAAAAGCGACGCGAGGAGCACAAGAAGGCTGTGCGCGAGCTCGAAGAGTTCATCGCCACGGCCAAACATTACGCGGAGGTGAAGGAACTCGCGGCCAAGAACTCGGACCTTCACTTCGAGGCCGATCTTGCGCTGGATGCGATGAGGCCTTACGTTCGCGGGGAGAAGCCGGTCGTGTTCGAGGCCGCGACGTACAAGGAAATACTCGATACGCTGGAGTTCGCCGAGAAGCACAAACTGCGCTGCGTGCTCAACGGTGCGCAGGAAAGCTGGAAAGTCGCCGACGAACTGGCGAAGAAAAACATCCCGGTGATTCTGGGGACGACGCTGAGTTATCCGCGCGGCGAGTACGAAACGTGGGACTCGGTGTATCGCTGCGCCGGCGAGCTTTCCCGGGCGGGCGTGCGCTTCGCCTTCGCTTCACAGAGCGCGTCGGGGGCGTTCGACCTGCCGTCGATGGCGGGCATGGCCGTGGCGCACGGACTGCCGAAGGAAAAAGCCGAATACGCCCTGACCCTCGGTGCGGCCGAACTTCTCGGCATTGCCGACCGCGTCGGGTCGATCGAGCCGGGAAAGCAGGCCGACTTGATCGTAACGACGGATTCGCCCGCGCAGACCGTGACCGTGGTGACGCATATGTTTCTCGACGGTCACCCGATCGATCTGACCAGCATGCAGACGGAGAATTACGAGAAGTTCAAGAATCGTCCGACGCCGAAGCTTCCGCCGCCGCGAACGGACCTGAAGGGACCGAGGAGCTTGAGTCAGAGTCTGTAAGCGGACCGACCCACATTCGGTGGAGGCGTGGGTATCGACGCGAAAGAGACGGCATTATGGCCCGAAACAAGGGCGGACGACGCGGCGGGCAGCGGAACGGGAAGACGGTCCTGAACTCGCAGGCCAAGCGCCGGCGGCTGATCAAGCGGGCGCTGGCGGCCTGGCTCGGCATCATCCTGGTCGCGGGCATTGTACGGGCCTGCACGATCCGCATGGGACAGAAATCGCCGACGCCCGCGCGAAAGGATGTCCTGCCCTACGATCCGCTCCGGCCATAGCGACAGGTGACCGCCTTCGGCCGAGTGGGGGTTGCCTCGTCGCATTTTGAGCGACATGAGGAGCGTAGTCTACTCGCTGGACCGGACACTCGGCGTCGGCGAAGGTTCGATCGGTCAGGCGGTCGTTTTGCGTCCATGTCCAATGTGGGAGAGCGAACATGAAATCGGCGGAATGGGTAAGTGGGAAATCCCGGCGTGTGCGCGGCGGACGCCTTCGTGTTTCCGCGTTCCTGGGATTGGCATTCGTCGGGGCATCGATCGGCGCCCTCCTTTGGGGATGTGCCGCAATGATGTTCTCCCCGGGCGTCGGTGTGACGCCGGGCGGGCAGGAGGACATCGCCTCGGCGCGGAGCGTCATTGAACAGGGCGGTGTCCCCAATCCCGAATCGATTACCGTCGAAGGGTTTCTGTCCGAGCACGCCATCCCGATCGAACAGCCCGCGGACGCCGGGTTGGTGTACGCGGCCGCTTCGGCGGCGTGGAATCGTGATTTCGACGCGTTCACGCCGCTCGTAACCGTGCAGCTCGGATTCGGAACGACGATCGACCGCGAAACCTTCCACCGATCCGACCTCAACCTCGGCCTGGTGATCGACCGCAGCGGATCGATGGGCGACTTGATCGACCAGCGCTCGGAAACCACCAAGCTCGACGCGGTCAAGATCGCCGTGGACCGGCTGCTCGCGCAACTGACCCCCGACGATCGCGTCAGTATTGTGACGTTCAACAGCGAACCACAGACGCGCCTGGAGGCGGCCAACGGCAACGACATTGCGGCGATCAAGTCGGCGCTGGACGAAGTCGTCGCGGATGGGGGGACTGACCTTGCGGACGGACTCAAGCGCGGATTACAGGTCGTGGCGCGGAACTCGAGCGCGGGGCGATCCGATCGGGTGATCTTGTTCACCGACGCGCAGCTTCGCCTCCGAAACGAGGAGCACGTTCGGCGGTTCCTCCAAACCATGCGCGACTACGCCAACGACGAGATCGGCACGACCGTCTTCGGCGTCGGGGCGGACTTCGGCCACGAGGTGGCGTATGACATCTCCCAGGTCCGCGGCGGCAATTATTTCTTCCTCAGCGACTACGATCGCATCGTTTCGGTCTTCGATCAGGAATTCGATTTTCTGGTGACGCCCGTGGCCTACGACGTGACGCTCAGCGTCAGCGTGCCGTTCGAGTTCGATGTGGTCGGCGTCTACGGTTTGCCCGCGGAGGAGCCGTTCGGGCATTCGCTTCGGCTGACGATCCCGACGCTCTTCTTGAGCACCCGCGAGGGCGGCGGGTCGGTGTTTGTACGCACGCGAGCCGGAGCGCTCGTCGATTTTCAAGAGGCCAACTCCGCCGCGACGATCGGACTTGCCTATACGACGGTCGACGGTGCGAGAATGACCCAGCCGACGATCGCCACGGCCTTGCCCGCGGAACTCGATCCGGATGCAATGACGAGCTACTTCGAGAACGACGCGACCAAACGCGGCGTGCTCTTGCTCAATACGGCACTGACGCTGCGCAGCGTGTGCGAAGACGTTTACTGGGGCGGGTATTATTACTACTACGACTCCGAAGCTCAATCGCGGGCGATCACCCGGCTGACGGAATTCCTCGATTACTTCGATGCCCTGGCTGCGGGGTTGGAGGATCAGGTTTCGACCGGGTCGCGGAGCCTCTCGCAGGAGCGAGCGCTCGTCGAAAAGCTGCTTTCCAATCTCCAGGGGACCTTTTAACCCTACAACGCTAATTTCATCCGCCGCCGTGGGAGAAGGCGTCTTGAATTCAGGCCGCTCAAGCGGCCTTTCGCCGCCGAAGACGGCGCTTCAGGCCGGCCGTTTTACGGCTGGTAACGCATCGACCCCCAGGTTCTCGTTTGAGCCCGTTTCAACGGGCTTCCAATCCGCGCGAAAAGAGAAGTTAGCGTAGTATTAACTCGACTCGGTGCGCGGTCGCAACAACGTCGATCGTTCGGTTGAACACGGACTGCGAGCGACCTGGACACAGGACCGCCGTAACGATATGGTAACAAATTCGCCCGACTCATCCTCGGTGCCGCTTGACATCGTAGCGACCCGGATGATACCAGTTCCGCTTCTTTCCGAAGTTTTCTAACCCGCCCGGTGGCGAACCGACCCGGGCGTGCGACTCATGAGGACAGGACGCCGGCGATGATCCGTGTAAGCAACCTTACGAAGCGTTACGGCTCGTTTCTGGCGGTGGACGACATCTCCTTCGAGGTGGAACGCGGCGGCGTCGTCGGGTTCCTCGGCCCCAACGGAGCGGGAAAGACCACCACCATCCGCATCCTCGCCTGCTATATGCCGGCGACGAACGGGTCGGCCGCCATCGCGGGGTTCGACTGTTTTTCACAGTCCATGCAGGTGCGCCGGCGTATAGGGTACCTGCCCGAATCCACGCCGCTCTATCCCGAAATGCGCGTCCGCGAATACCTCAACTACCGTGGTAAGCTGCGCGGCATGTCGCGCGGCGAGCGCGAAGCGGCCATCCGCCGCGTCGCGGATCGCTGCTGGCTCGGCGAGTTCATCGATCGTCCGATCGGCCAACTGTCCAAGGGTATGCGCCAGCGCGCGGGTCTGGCCGACGCGATCATGCACGATCCCGAAGTGCTCATTCTCGACGAGCCGACGATCGGCCTGGACCCCAATCAGATCCGCGAAACACGCGGACTTATACGCAATCTGGGCGAGCACCACACGGTGCTGCTTTGCTCGCACATTCTGCCCGAGGTCGAACAGGTCTGCAGCCGGACGATCATCATCGCCTTGGGGCAGGTGGTGGCCACCGGTTCGCCGCAGGAACTGCGCAATCGCTTCGGGTCGCAGGGTCGCGTGGTGGCGGAGCTTCGCGGTCCGCAGCCGGAAGTGGAGGCCGGCGCCAGGTCGCTGAAGGGCGTGCGAAAGGTGGAGGCAAGCGCCGGCGACGGATGGGTCCGCCTCTCGATCGACGCTCCGCCGGAAGTGGATGTGCGTGAGGAACTTTTCCGGATGACGACCGCGAAGGGATGGGCGCTCCGCGAGCTGCGCCGCGAAGGCGCGACGCTGGAGGACTTCTTCGTCAAAGTGACGGCGGAACAGGCAACGAGGAAAATGTAGAAGAGAGAAATGAGAAGACTGAATGGACTGCGTGGGGCCGTTCGGCATCGCTTTCCCTGTCCGACCGTGCAGTTCTTCTCTCTTCATATTTCCAACTTCAGTCTTCCTCCGCAGGAGGCGTCTATGAGTAATGTCGGGACGGTGGCCGGACGCGAGTTGGGAGCGTACTTCCTCTCGCCCATCGCCTACGCGGTGAACGCGGTTTTCCTGTTCGCCTGCGGGATGGCGTTCGGGCTGGGAACCTTTTTCAACGGCGGCGAGGCCTCGCTGCGTTCGATGTTCGAGTTCTGGATCGTGCTGATCCTCGTGTTCGTACTGCCCATGCTTACCATGCGGCTGGTCTCCGACGAGTTGCGGACGGGAACCATCGAGACGTTGATGACCGTGCCGGTCACGGAGACGGACATCGTTCTGGGCAAGTTCCTCGGGGCGTTCGCGTTCTTCCTGATTCTGCTCGTCGCCATCCTTCTCTATCCACTCCTTCTGTCGATGTACGGTTCGATCGACCTCAAGCTGCTGCTCTGCCACTACATCGGCCTCGTGCTGCTCGGCGCGTTGTACATCGCCGTCGGATTGTTCTTCAGCGCGTGTACCAAACATCAGGTGATCGCCGTGCTCATCAGCTTTGTGCTCCTGGCCCTGATGACCTTTGCGTCACACGCGCTGGCGCAGCTCGTCGAGGGCTGGCCCCGCGTGATCCTGCAACAGATTTCCGTGCGGACGCATTTCAGCGAGTTTGTCCGCGGGATGCTCGACCTCAACCACGTGGTGTTTTTCCTGACGACGACGGGCTTCTTCCTTTTCCTGACGGTCAAGCGACTGGAGATGCGGCGATGGTAGCGCAGGGTGGAAACGCCAACGCGACGAGAGTGACCGGCGGCAGACGCGTGCTCGTCGGGGCCAATGTCACGCTGATGGTCGTGCTCGCGCTGGGAATCACGGTCGTATGCCAGTTGTTGGCCTACAGCTATCCGGTCCGTCGGGACATGACCTCGACCGGCGTGAACAGCCTCACGCCGAGCACCGAAAAGCTCCTTCGCGAGCTCGACAAAAACATCCGGCTTACGTCACTCTGCTTTGAGACCGACCGCGAGGAAGCGGATCAACCCCGATACCGCGAGGCCGTGCGCAACGTGCTCGCCCTGTACGAATCAACCCACCGATCGAAGATCAGCGCGGACTGGATCAACCCCCTCAAGGACCATCAGAAGCTTCAGGATTTGTCCTCGCGCCTGCGGCAAAAGGCGGCGTTCAAGGAGGGAATCGAGACCTACAAAGCCCGCGTCGACGCGTTCAAAAACGAACTGGACGCCAGGCTCCAGACCCTCTTGCAGAGCGAGGTCGATGCGGCCTCATCCGCCGCCGCGGGCATCGAACGCTCCGCAACCCCGACCGCCGTCGCGCAGGTCGAGGAGTTGCTGCGCCGACTGACGGCCGAACTCCAGATCACGCGCGAACAGGCTGAGACGCTCACCAATCCCACGAATCCACAACTCGCCGCGGCGATCAACGATCTGCGGATGCTGTATCCCAAGATCAGCCGATCGCTCAAGGAGATTTCCAAGTTCGCTTCGGTGGAACTGACGCGGAACCCGAACCTGCCCGCGGCCCAGGCCGCCTTCCTTCGCGACGCGGGAAACCGATACGCCGAAGTCGTGGCCGCCGTCGAAGGCGAGACCACGAAACTCGGCGAACTGAAGCCGCTCGAGATCGACGATCTGCTCTCGCGTTTGCAGCCGACGGCCAATGCCATCGTGCTCGAAACGGACGACGACGCGGCCGTCGTGGACTTTTCGTCGATCTGGCCGCCGATCGACCCCAATGCGGGCGCGCGGGCCCCATTCACCAAGCGAGCCTTCAAGGGCGAGGAGCAGTTGACCGCCGCGATCCTGCGGGCGACGCACAAGGAGCAAACCGCGATCGTCTTCGTCCGCTACGGCGGGCAGCCGCTCTTCATGGGCGGCTTCATGCCCAATCAACCGCCCGCGCCTTATACAATGATGAAGCAGCAGCTTGAGGACGTGAACTTCGTCGTCGCCGATTGGGACCTCAAGACCAAGGACACGCCGCCGGAAATCGAACCGCCGCCGACGCGAACCATCTTCGTCGTGCTCAAGCCTGAGTCGCCGCAGCGCAACCCGATGGACCGATCACCGCAGGAACCGCCCTTCGGCGAAAGTCATCGCCAGGCGCTGCTCAAGGCCCTGGGCGACAACGGTCGGGCGCTGTTCATCGCCGGCTGGACCCCGGGGCCGTTTGGACCGATGCCCTCAACCTACGAATACGGCGATTACCTGAAAAACACTTGGGGGATCACCGTCGATACGCAATACCTTCTGATCGAGACCGTGAACACCGAACCGGGAAAATACCAGGTCGCCCGACGCGACTTTTTCAACATGGACGACCTCAATGTCGCCGAAAACGAAATCGTTCAGGTCTCGGAAGCCCAGTTGATGCGCCTGCCCTCGTGCGCCCCGCTCCAGCTTGCAAGCCCGGCGCCGACAGGTGTTGAGTTGACCCCGCTGGTTTTGCAGCCCAAGCGCGACGGCGTCTGGGGCGTCAAGGATCTTCAGGTCTATAAGGAACAGAACGATACGCGCGGATTCCTCTCCCGCGCCGACGGCGATATAGAGGGGCCCCTTACGCTCGCTGTCGCGGGCATAAAGGACGATTCCAAAATCGTTGTCGTTTCCTCTCGCGGGTTCGCGGAGGATGAGTTGGCGTTTGCGAGAGCATTCGCAATGACGGCCCAGGGATTGACCGTCCGCTCGCAAAATCCGGGCAACGTCACGCTCATGGTCAACTCGCTCCACTGGCTCAACGACAACACGCAGTTTATGAATATCGGCAAACCGATCGACGCCGCCGTGCTCACGGTCGAAAACCCCTCGACGGTTAAGACCGTTCAGGCGCTCACGATCTTCGTCTGGCCCGCGATGGCCCTCGCGTGCGGCAGCGTGGCCTGGTGGATTCGACGCAGGTAAGTTCCCATGAACGTCAAGACAACGCTTGTACTCGCTCTCGTTTTCTCGCTCTTGGTCCTGGGCTACGTCGCGTCGCAAAAATCGCCGCAGGCGACCAGCATGCCGGCGGCAGTTCCACCAACGCCCCAGGCGACGGTGACGCGAAACTTACTCGCCGACCCGCTCGGCAACGTCGTAAAAATCGCCCTCAAACGCAGGGCAATCAGAACCCGGAGCGGAAGCGACGGGCCGAAGAACGGCGACGAATGGACTTTTGAGAAAAAGGACTCCCCCGAAGGCGCGGGCGGACCCGTCTGGTTCATGACCAGGCCGACCGAAATGAAGGCCCTCTCCTACGAGGTTGATCGGATCGGGCGCGAGGTCGGCCGTATCCAATACGAAATCAGTTACAAGGAAGGCGAAGCCGGCGCGGTGTCGGCCGCCGCCGCCGGACTCTCGCCATCCGAGGCCGCGGTCACACTCACGGACGACGCGGGCAAGTCAGTCGCCGTGGAGATCGGCAATCCCGCGTCGGAGAGCGAGACCTACGTTCGCCTCGCGGGCGGCGATCAGATCGTCGTCGCCAAGAGCAATCTGCGAAACCTGTTCAAGACCAAACCCCTCGAATATCGCGACCAGCAACTCTGGAATTTCGCCGCGGAAAACGCTACGCACGTGGAAATCGTCGATCGCTTGACGCCGGACAATCCCGTCGCCTACGCGTTCGCTCGCGACGGCGGGCGGTGGATGATGGAATCGCCCGTGGCCGCCCGCGCCTCCGGCAAGGTCGACGAGATGCTCCGTACGTTTTGCCGTATGCGCGTCGCGCAGTGGGAGGACGATGATCGGGCCAAGCTGCCCGTCTACGGCCTCGAACCGCCGGCGCTCGATATCAAGGTGACCGTCGAAGAGATGGTCCCGGTGAAAAAGGACGCCGAGGAATCCAGGCTGGCCCAAGACGAAGGCGAGGAAGCGGACGAAGAAAAAGCGCCCGTCACCGGAAAAAAGACGAGCCTCTACCAGCTTCATGTGGCGGATCGATCGCCGATCGGCGAGGACGCCAAGGTGTACATCCGCGCCGGCGACGACGCAGCCGTGGGAACGGTCCCCAAGGCCACGACCGACAAGTTCAAGCCCGTCATGACCGAGTGGCGGGACATGCAGATTACGACCGCGGACGCGACTCAGACGAATCGGATCGACCTCAACGTACTCGGACAAACGAGTGCATTCGTTCAACGCGACGCCCGGTGGGTGTTCGAGTCCGACGGTGCGCCGGCCGAGCAACACGCTGTTGTCGAATTGCTCGCGGCGATCAAAGGCCTTAAGGCCGTTGCTTTCACGGACACTCCGGGATCGGAGGGCACGCCCGGTTTCGATAACCCCCAGGCCGATGTCCGCCTGACCATCCCCGGTGTCGATGGCGTGGAACGAATCACGGTCGGCGCGTACAGCGATCCGGCGACCCGACGACTGGTCTACGTTCGCCGCAACGATGGGGCGGCGGCCAAGGTCAAATCGGACGATGTGGCCGTGCTTCTGCGCTCGGTGTTGGCGTATCGCGATCGGACGGTTTTCGATCTGCAGGCCGATCGCATCCGGCGGATCGTCCTCTCCACCGCAAGCAAGTTTGCCGGCGGTCGCAACGTCATGGCCTTCGAGCGAGGCGACGACTTGTGGTCGATGACTTTGCCGGTGTCGGCGCCGGTGCGCGACGATCAGGTGAACAAGCTTGTTTCGTCGCTGGGTTCGCTCAAGGCCGAGTCGGTGACGGCCGAATCCGGCCAGGCCAGTGCCTTCGGACTGCTCGATCCCGCGGCGACGGTTGCGATCACTTTTGAGACGCAGCAATTTGAACTGGCCGTCACCGAGCACGATGGAAAATTCTACGCCCGGCGCAAGGATCGTGAGACGGTCTACGAAGTGACCAAGGCGCTTTTCGACGAACTCTTCGCCGAATACCGCACGCAGAACGTGCTCGACTTCGATCCGAAGGATGTGCGGAAGCTCTCGATCCGCCGCGGTGACGAGACGCAATCGTTCATCCACGCCGACGGAAAGTGGACCTTGGAGGCCGAGCCCGACCTGCCGATCGATTCGGCCAAGCTCGACAAAGCGCTCGCCGACGCGAAAGAGTTGAAGACCGATCGGTACGTCGTCAATAAACTCGACGATCCGGGTGCGTTCGGGCTGGCCAGACCCCATTACGAATTCACCATCGCCCTCTCCGGCGGATCGAACCAGACGTTAATGGCCGCCGACAAGACGCTCGAAAACCAACCCGCACCGATGCACTTCGCGACGGTCAGCGACGGCAGTGGCGTCTTCCTCCTCGGAGCGGACGCAATTCAAAAGGTCTTTGTTTCGCTGAGCGACGTGGAAAAAAAATAGCCGTGCGTACCGACCGTCCCCCCTGGCAGTGGGACAGACCCCCTTTCATCCCCCTTTAGCAAGGGGGGAAAGAGGGGGGTCGAGTGCATCGAATCGCGATGCACTTACGATTCAAATGCCGGTTGTTCGCCCGGTACTGGAATCCCGTCCAGTCCTGCTCTATAATCGTGAAGTCGGGTGCCTTGATCGGCCAACAGAGCGAGGGCGGATCGTGAACCCGATTGGGCGCGGCTGAATCGGTTCGAGTTCGCTTTCGACGCACAACGGAACTTGATTGGCCGATTCGAGAGGCATTTACCGGCGAAACGTTTCGGCATCGCAGACCGACGGTTTCGCCGTTACTGAGCAGCGCTTCGGGAGCAGAAGCCCGAATGCGCTCCAAGAAAAGGGACACGGGAATGGCAGTACGACATCACATCAAAGTGCTGGTGATCGACGATGATCCGTCGATCTGCAAGCTGGTCGGCTTGTTGCTGGAGGATCACGGGTACAGCCCGCGCACCTTCACCGATCCGGACGCGGCGATCAAAGCCGCCGAAGATGAATCCTACCAGATCGCCCTCATCGACCTGCGCATGCCGACGATGGACGGCGTCGAAGTCGTGGAAAAGCTCAAAGGCATCGACGAACGCATGAGCTGCATCGTGATGACAGCCTATCCCGACCTCGACAGCGCGACCGAGACCATGCGCCGCGGAACGTGCGACTACATCGCCAAGCCCTTCAAGCAGGAGGAACTCGTCCAGGCCGTCGATCGCGCCTGCCAGCGCATGGGCATCATCTACACCGACGAGCACGAGCTCAACCGCCTCATCGGCCAGCGCATCCGCAGTCATCGGCTCGAACAGAACCTCACGCTCCGGCAGCTTTCCGACCGCACCGACCTGACGACCTCGCAGCTTTCGCAGGTGGAGCTTGGCAAGAACGCGGCCAGCATCTGGGCCTTGGCCCGCATCAGCAACGCGCTGGGCTTGCAGGTCTCGGAACTCTTGTCCGGACTGTGACGCATCGGCTGCCGCCGGCGATGAGCGATCCGTACCGCGAATAACAACGAGCGGACAATCCCGGCTGCGGGTTTTCGGCTCGCGCATCCCTTGGCTGCGCGATCGGAAGCGAGCGGATGATCCGAACCCGAAGCGCAAGCGACGGGCGGCTTCGTCTACAGCCCACCCCCTGACCCGAACGGCCCGTAGACGCCACCGGACGGTCAACAGACGCCCCCGGTTCGTCCGGGGACGCCCCGGAACACCCGTACCGCTCCCCGGCGGGGCTGTACATGCCAACGGCCTTCTCGTACAGTTCCCCGCATCATTGGGGCCGAGTCCCGACTGGATGGCGGCGGCGAATCCGGGGCGTGGAGCGAGACGGCGACGATCGGGGCATAACCGATATCGTCCCGCCTTGCAATTGGGCGCGGCCAAGGCTACCGTCGCGTCGAGTGCTGGTCACACAAGGAGAACTAGATGATACGCGAGCGATATGCGATCTGGAACAACAAGGGCGGAGTTGGCAAATCGACCCTCACTTTCCATCTGGGAACCCACTACGCTAGCACGCACCCGGACGAGGAGGTATTGGTCGTCGACATGTGTCCGCAGGCCAACTCTACGATGATGCTTCTCGGAAGCGGCGAGAAGGGTGAGTCTAAGCTAATTGAGTTGGAAACGCGCGATCCTGCTCCGACGATCGCGGGGTACATCGCCGAGCGCATCAAGGGCGGAACCAACCCGCCTGGGGCGATCGACGCCGGGCTCTGGTGCCATCGGGTCTCCGAAATCAATGCGAACCTGCCTTCGAACCTGCATCTGGTTCCGGGAGACGGAAACCTTGAACTCTTGGCTGCCCCGATCTCCTATTATGCCAACGCGCAGTTCCCAGCCGCTGCCTGGGCTGCGGTGCATAGTTGGGTTCGAGAACTGACGGACGCGGTTACGAAGGGAGACGGAAAGTGGACGGTCCTCATTGACAGCAACCCGAGCTTCGCCATCTACACTGAGCTGGCGATGATCGCTGCGGACAAACTCCTGATCCCGTTCAATGCTGATGACTCTTCTCGGCATGCTGTTTCTGCCATCGTACGTTTACTCTACGGAGTCGGAAAGGCTAACCCGGTCTACGACAAGTTCACTTTCCGGCAGCAGACACAGGACGCGAAGCTTCAAGCTCCCCGTTGCCACCTATTCGTCGGCAATCGGTTCACGCAGTACAAGGGTTCCGCCAAGGCCTATTCGGCGCTCTCTGAGGCGGTGGGGGACGAACTCTACTCGATCTACGGAAAAACTCCTACATTTTTTACGCCGCGCACCACGAACACTGACAACCGCAAGGACTTCCTCTCCAGATACACCGTCGATGTCCGCGACTTCAACACAGCTGGCGTTGTTGCTGCTCATAAAGGCGTCCTGCTTTCCTCGCTGAAGGACGGTTGCTACGACGTTCACGGTCAACAGGTAGAGGTTCGAAAGGACAGGATTAAGGAGTGCGTGGATAGCGTGGCGGCTGTATGTGACCGCATCTGACCCAGTCCTGAGTGAGGCGGGTGGCATCGACGACGGCAAGCTGGCCCACTACATGCTCCGCTGGATCAGTTCCAAGGGCGAAACCGGGCCGTGGAGCGAGACGGCGACGGCAACGATCGGGGCGTAGCGAGGGGCTCACGCTCGATTTTGCTCGGCCGGTGTCACCTTGGTAGAACGAGCGATGGAAACATCTGATCATGCTGCAAAGTTTGAGCCGCAATGGTGGAAGCGTGGCGGAATTCTCCGCCTACGTTCAGGAATTGCGAACGAGCCCACTGTTCATCTGCGGTGATGCTCTCGAAGTCCTTCGAGATTTTCCCTCCGACTCCATCGACTGCTGTATGACGAGTCCGCCGTACTGGGGGCATCGCCAGTATGCGGATGCAGGGATCGGCTTGGAAGCAGACCACCGAGATTACGTTCGCAACCTCGCGGCAATCTGCGCGCAAGTCTATCGGGTTCTCAAAGGGACGGGATCGTTTTGGCTGAATATCGGCGACTCGTACCAGAGCAAAGCGCTCTTGGGCATTCCGTGGCGGGTCGCTTTTTTTCTCAGCGACACGGGGGGGTGGACGCTCCGGAACAGCGTGATATGGAATAAAGTCAAGGGCGGCCCGGATAACGCGCGAGATAAGCTCCGCAACGTGCATGAAGTAGTTTTCCACTTTGTAAAGTCGCCGAAGGCATACTATTACGACGTCGACGCGATTCGTTCCACGCCCAGACAGGCACGCGTTGTGAATGGGGCGATCGTATCGGCGACTGGCGTCAGCGGGATTCGTTACAAACGCCAAATCGAACTTTCGAGCGCATTGAATGAAGCCGAGAAGCAGGCAGCATTTCGCGCCTTGGAGGAAATGCTCACGGAGATCCGCGAGGGGCGATTGCCGGATTTTCGGATGATCATTCGCGGGCAACAACGAACAACCCATTCGGACTCGGCTCATGTCTCCGGTCGTGCACGTGAGCTTGCCGAGCGAGGCTTCTACTTTCTGCGATACGACCCGAATGGAAGCAAGCCAAGCGACGTTTGGGACATCCTTCCGGAAGATACGCAACGAAGCGATGCGCATTACGCTCCGTACCCGCAAGACCTCTGCAAGATACCGACGCTGGCAACCTGTCCGCCGGGCGGAATAGTCTTAGATCCATTCTGCGGGACTGGAACTACAAACCTCGTGGCCTTCACCTTGGGGCGGAAGTCGGTTGGTATTGACCTCTCCGCGGACTACGTGGCAGCCGCCGCGGAAAGGTGCAACTTCCTGTTATGAAGAACAAGGTCCTCGAACTCTTCGGGCTGCCGACAAGTCGACCAAAGATCGATTGGGCATCTGTGGCGCGGGACCAGCATTGTCCCTACCTTGACCGAAAGTGCCTGAAGAACCGAAAGAGCGAGCCCGACATCTCCATCGGCACTTGCACTGTGGGGTATGGAAAGGAAGGGCAGGGCGTCCTCATATGTCCGTTTCGCCTGCTTGAACGGCAGCAAATCTTCACTGACTGCGTACACTTGCTGACTTTGCACGAACCGGGGAACGAATTCCATGTCGTATCAGAAATCTCGATTCCAGGCGGCAGCATCGACTACGTCCTCGTGTCGGCCCGCAACAATCGTGTGAAGGACTTCGTCGGCATCGAGCTGCAAACGCTTGATACAACGGGAACGCTGTGGCCGGAACGGCAGCGATTTTTGCAGTCGCATGGAGTGACGGTTCGACTCGCGGACGTGGATTCTGGCAAGGGATTTGGCATGAATTGGAAGATGACTGCCAAGACGATCCTCGTGCAACTCCATCACAAGATTGAGACATTGGAGCACATCAGTAAACACCTTGTGCTGGTGCTTCAAGACCGATTGCTCGCGTACATGAAAGCGCAGTTTTCCTTCGACCACCTGCAACAGGCCCGCATTGGCGATTCGATGCACATCCACGCATACAAGCTCACTGAAGCGAACGGATCGCAGCGGCTGGATTTGGGAGAGCGATTGAGCACGGATTCAAGCGGAATCGCAACATGCTTGGGCCTTCAAGCCAGCCCGCACGTGGAACTGACCGACATCATCGAATTGCTCGAATCAAAAATCGGCGCGCACACTCGTCTGACGCCAGCCGCACCCCCTCCAGCGGGCAAGCCGCCACCTTCTGAACCGTGAGCCGCCAACTCGCAAGGGCTTGCTGGTTAGTCCAACCCTTGACTTGCGGCGAACGCTTCGCGTTCTGGGCACTGTGAGCCCGCTGCTTTGCCGCGCCGCACGTCAAGGACAGGTCGGAGACGCTGCCAAACCGCGAACGATTCAGGTCGAAGGGTAAGTGATCTTTGAGAATGACCGCTCCCTCACGGTCGCGGCTCGGAAAAAGCGTGCGGCTCCGATTGGCCGCTGAAATCCGCATTCTTTTGACGTTTCGACGTTTTGACGTTTTGATCTTTTGACGTTTCGTCAAGCCCGCTTGCGCTGCTTGGCCGCGTCGGGTTCCTTCGCTTTGCCTTTTGCGCCGGCGGCTTCTTCGGCGGCGGCCTCGACGGGCTTTGCCGACTTGTCGGGTTGCTTTGCGTCCGTCGGCGGCGGGAGGCGCTTAGCGATCACGGCCTGACGAATCTCCTCGAACAGGTCCGGATTGTCGCGGAGGAATTGCTTGACGTTCTCGCGACCCTGCCCGAGCCGCACGTCCTTGTAGCTCAACCACGAACCGCTCTTGGTGATGATGTTGTCGGCCACCGCGAGGTCCGTCAGATCGCCCTCGCCGCTGATGCCGCTGTCGAACATGATGTCGAACTCAGCCTCGCGGAACGGAGCGGCCACTTTGTTCTTCACGACCTTGACCTTGACGTGGTTGCCGGTGGCCGTCTCACCCTCCTTGATCGACGAAATGCGGCGGATGTCGAGGCGGATCGACGAATAGAACTTGAGCGCCCGACCGCCCGGTGTGGTCTCCGGGTTGCCGAACATCACGCCGATCTTCATGCGAATCTGGTTGATGAAGATGACCATGCACTGCGTCTTGCCGATCGCCGCGGTGAGCTTGCGCAGGGCCTGACTCATCAGCCGCGCCTGAAGTGCCACGTGCGCGTCACCCATCTCGCCCTCGATTTCGGCCCTGGGGATCAGCGCCGCCACCGAGTCCACCACGATCACGTCCACGGCTCCGCTGCGGACGAGCATCTCGGTGATCTCCAGCGCCTCCTCGCCGGATTCGGGCTGACTGACCAGGAGTTTTTCGAGGTCCACGCCGCACTTCTTGGCCCACACCGGACTCATCGCGTGCTCGGCGTCGATGATCGCGGCCATGCCGCCCGCCTTCTGCGCCTCCGCCGCCACGTGCAGCGCCAGTGTCGTCTTGCCCGACGATTCCGGCCCGAACACCTCGATGATGCGCCCGCGCGGCAGTCCGCGCCCGCCCAGCGCGAGGTCCAGCGAGAGGGCGCCGGTGGGAATGCCCTCGACCTCGGCCTGCATTTTGTCGAGGTTCATGATCGCGCCCTTGCCGTAGGCCTTCTCAATCTGCTGCAGCGCCCGACCCAGCGCCTCCGCCCGTTTTTCCGCGACGTTATCGTTCATAATGACCCGCATTGTAATCCTCCGCTACGCTCTAAGCACCCAGTTTCGCCCGGCTGACCACGCTATAGGTCGGCCCGTTCGGCGACAACACCGACGACATCAGCGTCAGTGACGATACATCCTGTTCAACCGCTTCAGCCTCCGCGAGGCGAAACGCCTCCACCGCCGTCCGCATCGCGCCTCGCGAGCGGTCCTCGCGTACGCGGCCGATGGTGATATGCGGCGAAAACGCCCGCGCCTCCCGCGCAAACCCCAACGCCTCCAACTCCCGTTCCGTCGCTTCGACGCAGCCCGCCAGCCGGCCCGAAGGCTCCTCCGCCGCGACCCAGACGATCCGAACCGGCCCCCGCTCCGGAAAGCACCCGCACTCCGCCACGCTCATCGCCAGCGTCCGCGCCGCCGCCGCCGCCCGCTGCACCGCTTCGCATACGCCCGGCACATCCGCGTCGCGTACTTCGCCGAGAAACTTGACCGTCAAGTGCAAATGTTCCGGCGGCACCCAGCGTACGCCGTCGCACTTTGGTCGCAGCGCCGCCTGCGCCGCCCTCAACGCCGACCGTACCGCGTCGGAAAGCTCGATTGCCACGAAGAGCCGCATGATCGACGATGCTACACGTCCAAATGGGTGCATCAAGTACTTGTTTAGCGTGTCGCGATCAGCCCCCCTCCTTGCCAAGGAGGGGCAGGGGGAGGTCTTGTCGGAAGGAGATTTCTCCTCGCGCCGAGGCACGACCCCCCTCAATCCCCCCTTGGTAAGGGGGGAGGCTAAACACGTACTGCATCAAGATGCACGTCATCCATGAAAGGCCCGCCCCACCTAATCGAAGCGCAGCATCTCCACGTACTCCTCGACGCGCCATTCAATCTCGTTTCGCGTCAGGCGCTCCAAGCGCCGCAGCGAAAAATCCTCGATCGTAAACGACGCGGCCACCGTCCCGCGCACCAGCGCCTGCCGCAGCGTCGCGAAATCAGTCTTCCGCTCACGGGAGAGGTGGCCCATCACTCCGCCCGCGAAACTGTCGCCCGCACCGGTGGGGTCGTGGACCGTTTTCGCCGGGTAGGCCGGCACGCCGACCGCGTGATCGCCCGTCACCAGCACCGCCCCGTTCTCCCCCTTTTTGATGATGACGAATCGCGGGCCGAACCTTAGGATTTCCTCGCCAGCTTCGATCAGGTTCATCCGCCCGGTGAGCATCCGGGCCTCGGCGTCGTTGAGGATCACGCCACCCACGACGCCGAGCGTTTCGATCAACGACTCGCGCTCGGTGGTGATCCAGAGGTTCATCGTGTCGCAGACCACCAGCCGCGGCGAGCGGATTTGCGACAACAGTTCGCGCTGCAGCGTCGGGTGGGTATTGGCCAGAAAAACGAATTCACTGTCGGCGAAGGCGGGCGGGATCTTCGGCCCGCGCTCGGCCAGGACGTTGAGATCGACCTCGACCGTCTCGGCCTCGTTCATCGCCCCCTCGAACTTTCCGGTCCAGCGAAAGGTCTTGCTGCCCTTGCGGACTTCGAGTCCGGCGAGGTCGATCTCGCGTTTGGCAAGCACGCGGCGGAAGTCGTCGGGGAAGTCGTCGCCGACCACGCCGACGAGCCGCACGGGCACGAAGAACGAAGCCACGTACGAAAAGTACACGGCCGACCCGCCGAGCACGCCCTCGGCCCGACCATAGGGCGAGGTGACGTTGTCGATGCCGATGCTTCCGGTGACGAGAAGGGACATGGCGACCCCGGCGCGTCCGTCGAGTCGACGGCGGCGGGCCAAGCCCGCCCTACCCTAATGGTTCCGCCGATGGTCACCCGCGACCCGGCGTGCGGACCACTGTACCGGATCATCGACCGGAAGGCAAGAGAAAAGTTAGCGAAATGTTAGGTTTCCGGCTGACGGCCGTAAGTTTTGGTTTTGTAAGGGTTTGCGGCGGCGGGCGACGATTTTCACCGGGACATCAAGACACGGCGCAGCCTTCGGCCGCAGCCAAACGTCGAAACGTCAAAAATTCAAAACGTCCAAACAGGGGCCGCCGGACTTATACCGCCCGAGTCAACTTTTGCGGAGCAGACCAGATGCGTCTCGTGAGCACGTCAGTGCGAGGTGATCCAATCCGCGACGGCGTCCACGCCTTGATCGCGGATCGTGCTCGTCTTGAAGATCGGCCGCTTGTCGCCGACGGCGCTGATGAGCTGGGCCTCGGTCGCGTCGGCCCCGGCGAGGTCGCACTTGTTGAGTACGAAACAACTCGCGATCTCCATGATCCCGGCCTTGGAATACTGCACGGCGTCGCCGCTGTCGGGCATGAGCAGAAGTATGATTCGGTCGCACAGTTCGCGGATGGCCACGTCGGCCTGACCCGCGCCGACGGTTTCCACGAGGATGTAATCGAAGCCGAAGCCGTTGATGGCGGCGGCGACCTCACGGCAGTGCGGGGCGATGCCGCCCTGCGCGTCGCCGGACGACAAGCTGCGGACGAAGAAGTCCGCATCGGGCTGGCCGCTCATCATGCGGAGGCGGTCGCCCAACAGAGCTCCACCCGTCACCGGGCTGCTAGGGTCGATGGCGACGACGGCGACGCGCTTTTCGCGGGCGCGGAGCAATTTGCCCAGCCGGGCGATGAAGGAACTCTTGCCCACGCCCGGTGCGCCGGTGACGCCGATGAGGCCGGCGGCGCCCGGCGGCGGTGACCAGCCGTCGAGCGATCCGCCGTGTTGGACGACGCTGATGAGGCGAGCCAGCGAGCGCATCTCGCGGCGCTTGTAGCCTGCGACGATTTCGTCCCGCGCGGCGTGACGGCGTTGCGTTGCGAGCGAGCGCATCGTCTCGATGATTTTGTCGAGCGGCGAGCCGGGGTTGAACACGGCCGATACGCCCATCTCGCGGAGTCTGGCGTGGTCACTTTCGGGCACGATTCCGCCGAGCACGACGGGGATGTCCTCGACGCCGAGTTCGCGGCGGATGCGCAGGATTTCGGGCATGACCGTCAGGTGCGCGGCCGATAGCAGACTGACGCCGACGACATCAACGTCTTCCTGCATGGCGGCGTACATGGTGGCCTCGCAGGTCTGCCACAGGCCGGTGTAGATGACCTCCATGCCCGCGTCGCGGAAGGAGCGGGCCAGGACCTTGACGCCGCGATCGTGGCCGTCGAGGCCGATCTTGGCGAGGAGAACTCTTGGGTGTCGTACCTTATCGCCCAAGGCAAACCGCCTCCATTCGTTCGCCGCGCGCCACGGCGGGGGCGAAGACGGTCCCGTCGGGACCGAATGAGAATAGCCCAGCGTTTCAACGCTGGGGATGCAACGGCATTCGACCAATCGAGTCCCGTAGGGACGAATGAAGCCTATCCGAAAACGTAGCGGTCATCAAAGGGCAGGTTGTGACGCTTGAGGAAGCTGATGAATTCTTCCTCGAAGGTCTTGGTGCGATGATGTTCCGCCTGATTCGTGATATACGCAATCGTGTCATCCACCCCGGAGACGCCCACGCTGAACGCTCCGTAACCTTCTTGCCAGGCGAAGTTCCCCATCGTCGGAAAGGTCTCGTGAATCCATTTGGAGGAACCGCCTTTGAGGAGTTGGATCGCCTTGGAAACGGGAAGCGTGGCCGGTAACGAAACCAACAAGTGGACGTGATCGTCCGTGCCGCCGATTGCGAGGGCAGTCATTTCGTTTTGACGCGCGATGCCGCCGAGATACGACCAAAGGCGTTCGCGGATTTCAGGCAAGATAAGTTTGCGACGGTCTTTGGTACTGAATACGTAGTGGACAAGACAATTCGAATAGGAATGCGACATGTCAACCTTGCGTCATCGATATACTTCCCGGGATCATTCGTCCCTACGGGACTTTCTTTTTTTTCGAACTCATCGGAAACCCACCCATAAATGGGTGGGCTATTTTCGCGCCGTGCCTCCGGCACGTCGATGATGCTTCATGCCGTGAATCGCACGTCGGCGGCGTAATACACAGCGCCCCATCGGGACGCCGTGAGAATGGCCCCGCGTTTCAACGCTGGGTAGGCGTAACGTCGGGAACCAGCAAGTCCCGTGGGGACGGTTGAACGCTACCCGAAAGCGCGACGAGCCTCAAAGGACACGTCCGACGAGGGCTTGACAGAATTGATTCCAAATGCAGAATCGGGACCGTCGCTCCTGACGGTGCGACAGAAAATCCCCACGCGGTGGCGCGTAGGGTGACTCAATTTGGTCGTTGTGACCGGCCGGAAGGCCAGGAGGTGTTCCATGGCGGGTGACCGCTTGTTGGAGACTGTCGCGCGTATTCGCGAAATCGCAGGTCCGTACGCAACTCACGTTACGAAGCTATCCAACTTCATCGAATCGCTTGAGCGGTTCCTTGACAGTCTTGACGCGAAGATAGACATCGAGGTATTCGAACCTGAGTCGCAAGAGCGAGTTCCGTTACGGCTCGCATTCGAACGAGGACCAATCGGTTGGCGGTTCTTTATTGGAACCGATCCTGAGCACGACATCGCCCAACTAACACAGGCTTCGTTGGAATACAAGATACGAGCGGCTCCCCTGCTCGCGGAGCTTCTAGCGAAGCTCCTCAAAGCCTATGAGGATAGACTGGCCACGATACAAAAGAACACCACGAACCTGACGACCCTCATGGAAAAATTCACTCCCGCGCCGAGGAAGGAAGCGAATGAAGATGAGTAAGCAAGTGCGATCGGCTTTCCCCTCTTGGATGCGCAATCTTGCCTGTTTGATTCTACTCGGTTGCGCTCCGTTCGCGTGTGTTGCGGCCGTATGCGGTGGTCCACAAGGCTGGCGATCAACCGCCGTGTTGGCATTCATTTCGCTTCACGCATTCAAGACAACCGTTGGCAGTAGAAAAAACGTGAACATCGTCCTACTACTTCCGAACCGAGAAAGGAGCGGTTGAATCAGGACACGCTCGTGTTGACGCTCTGCTACCACTCCGGGCCGCCGTCGTAGCGGCCGAAGACCTCGGCCATGACGTTCATCATTTCGCCGACGGTGGCGTCGGCTTCGGCGGCGGCGACCAGCGCCGGCATCACGTTTGCGCCTGCCCGGGCTTCGTCGCGTAGTCGATCCAGCGCGGAGGTGTGGCGGTTCTTGTCGCGGTTATTCTTCAGTTCGCGAAGCCGCGCGATCTGTGCGCGCTCGGTGTCCTCGGTGATCTGCAGAATCGGAATCCCCGGCGGACCATTCTCGACGAAGTCCGTCACGCCGACGATCTTGATCTCGCCGCGATCCAGCCGCCGCTGCTGATCGAGGGCCGACTCCGCGATCGAACGGCGGAAGTATCCGCGGTCGATCGCCTTCACGACGCCGCCCATGGCGTCGATCTGATCGAAAATCCCGTAGGCCGTCGCCTCGATCTCGATGGTC